>Ga0209240_1000063_pt1 | contig 37527 bp, 33 predicted proteins | sample GraSoi_2013_80cm_FD_185828 | JGI IMG/M metagenome (GOLD analysis project Ga0209240, IMG submission 185828) | Grasslands soil microbial communities from the Angelo Coastal Reserve, California, USA - Sample 9_17_2013_80cm (SPAdes) (version 2) | ecosystem: Environmental > Terrestrial > Soil >...
CAATAAAAGCCTCCGGCCATCCGGAGGCTTTTATTGAGGCATTTGCGAATATTTATTTAGAAGCCGCTCGTGCCATCGAAGCGGTTAAAGAAGGAAAACCGATCCCGCCGGATATCGATTACCCGACTGTCGAAGACGGAGTACTCGGAATGGCGTTCATTTCTACCGCTGTAGCTAGTGCCAAGAACGGAAGCACCTGGACAAAGTTCATCAGCGCTTGAGCGCCAACCTTATTGGCAGTTCTTGTTCATGGACATGGCATGACCATCAGTAATGCCATATCCGTTGTAATAGTTAAGCTTACGTCCGTTACTTGGCCCGGGCCCCGTCTGGCAGGTTGGTCTGCTCAGGCTGCTGAAGTACGCCAAGACTATCAAATCCAGTTGTGATCGGGCTACTCTCGTTGTTACTCGTGGCGGCGATGCCCGCATGTAACCAGTAAAAGTGTTGCCAGAGCGCGTAATTTTGAACCAATACGGTTGCGTGGTCTTCAGGTTCCCGCTACGCGTCGAAGCATCATTCTCCGATGTCCGGACGGAGAAACGCTGGCCATGAGTACCATCCAGGCTACAAAAAGCATTCATACTCCCGGGTGTCAGATCGTTGCGCATCATTACGCCAGCTTTGGCCCAAGCGCTGATTCCACTACCCGTGGGCATACTCGTGAGTTGGCCGATAACCGTTCCATCGCCAACCAGTTGCTGATAGTAGAACTGGAAGCCATCGGCCTTCCCCCAAATGTCCGTTCCGCCACCAATCACTTGAACCTGCCCGGTGTAAAGCCCCTGAGAGGCGCGTTGTCGAACGCTGCCGCCAGTCGCGTCACCGATATCCTGACTAGTCCAAGTTTGAACTGTATCCGGGGCATATTCTGTTCCATCGACGCTGAGTAGAGGCAACGTAAAAGCCGAATCGAGGTCGCTACCCGACAATGAAGCGATTGTCTGCGTGATGACGTTAGCAAGGATACTCATGGTCGAGTTCAGACCGGGCACAGAAAGAGCAACGGTGCCATTCAAATAGTTATAGGTAGTCGAAACGGCGGCCGAGGTAAATGCGCTACGGAAGGCGTTGAAGTTGGTGCTGGTATCCGAGCAGTAAGCAGTCCGAGTCCAAACCGCAAATGTTGCGTAACCGCTACTAGGGGTGCCGGCGGCGTGCACGCCAGTAATCCGCAGCGCGTTGTAGGCCGATCCATCATTTGCCAGCGTAAGATCGATAGTATTACCAGCCATATCGGTTGAAAGCAGAAACCTGATACCCGTTACTAACCCATCGGATTGACCACTATTAGTAACTTTAAGAAAGATCGTACTCCCGGCGGAAACCGACAGCGTTTGCCCCGCGCTGATGGTCACGGGAGAGGAGGCCGTCCCAATCCAAAATCTGAGCGCTATTCGGAAAGACAATGGTTGAAGCTACTTCTCTGGCGCCGGCGTTGGCGGAAAACTGCCCGGTCTGCGAAGCGAGGAACAGCGTTTCGGCTTGGTTCTGCACGCCCGCGACGAAGGGAGTCAAGGTGGTCGGACTGCTTCCTTGCAAATAATAGTTTTTCAGTCCTTGCATGTTGTAGTTAACATTAGCGGTGCTGCCGGTGCCTGGCATCATGATGGTGAGCCCTTCGAACTCCAAACTATCATAGAAGGATTCGGTTGAGCCGACACAGAACGGGTAATAGAGCCCGCCGGTACCTGCCGGGTTCGCCATGTAATTTTCTGCGTACATGAAGTTTGGGTTATAAGTTGTCTGAGGATCGATAAAGCTCCGCAGAACGGTCCGCGAGGCATTGGCTTGTAATCGGGGCCGATAAAGTACCGGTACGTCCGGAGGCGGAGGCACCATATAAGCGATAAAGTCCTGCCCACGCCAATAAGCGTTGGTTGGCTGCCGAGTAGTTAGGAGCAGAGGCCAGGCGGGAGCCGGCGCGGTAGTCAGGTGGCTTACCGCATAATAGAACCGATCGGTTTCCCAATCTTCATCGGTGAGAAATTCGTAAGTTCGACTGTGAGTGCCTCCCATGCGTTGATTCTGGTTGTACCAGTTCGCGTACAGATCGATCCAAAGCAGCTTCGCTCCTTGTTGGGCCATAGTCGAAATTCCAGGGTCCGTGGCGTAGAGATACAGGTAGCCGAGTGCTTCCAGGTCCACTCCAGTATAGGTCGGTGTCAGGAACTCACTGACTCCGTACGTGCGCACGGTTGATACCCACGCTATGAGATTCGTCCGCGCGGTATCAGTTACGGTTGAATTCTCGGCCACAAGTACATTTCCACCGCCGTCGGTAATTCCTTGACCCGTCAAGAGCAGGTTGCAGGTCCTTAACAGCCAAATGTTAGTATAAGAGACCGCAATGTTATGGTTGAGTTCTCCGAGTTGTCCGTCAGCCAAGACTTGCGACAGCAGGTTCTCTATCGTTCCCGATTGAGTCACCGATCCGTATTGGGCCAAGAGCTTTGGGAAACGGTAAGATATTTGGGCAAGATATTCGGTGATAAACTCGACTGCATTGGCGTCAGTGACGCCGGAATCGGTGTAGTTCCACTTGAAATTAAGACTCGACGGAACCCACATGGAGATTAAACGGTTTAGGGCGGTAACTGCGGCGGTCTCGCTGGCCGAATCGAGAATAGTCTTGTTAACGTTCGCCTGAGCAAAAGCTTCTAGGACGAATTGGGCGAGGAACTTAGCTTCAGGATTTGAACTAGTGACATAGTTCTCCAGCGCAGTGTAGGAAGGAGAGCCGTCGAAGCCAATATTGCAGTAAGGACTCGGGATCGGGTCATAGGTCTGCGCATTAGCCGTTATGGTAAGGAGAAACGCCAGAAATAGACCGTTCAGCGGCCTAACGAAGAAGCCGCCCTCTGCTATTGTACTGATAGTAATCATGGTACTTCTAATTACCAGTCATCAATCGATCTGTGCATCGTCCTTGTCAAAGGCTTATCGTTTCCATCGTTCTATCATGGGCTAGTACTTCGCAATGAGCATGTTACGCGTTCATCGCCCATCACGAAGGGAGCGATCCGGCCGCTCGCCGTGATCGATAGATCACGATCGGACCAGAGACCCGCGTTTTGGAATCGCCATCGAAACGCTATGCCTAAATAATCCTTGCCTAATTGCGAGCGACAAACCTAGTCGAGTCCTTTCTATCAGCGGCGGAACCCGAAGCGCTGCTCTTGTTGGCTGCCATCGTCCTTTATTTAGTCGGTTTGTTGATCGGTCGACTACTTCGGCGCCGGCTAGCCGTCGGCTTAGGGTGGACCTATCAGATTTTTATCGCGAGTGCGGCGATCGCGATCGCCAGCGCTCTATTCCGCTTCGATTTTCCGGGGCAACATTTACTTAGCCTGATAGCCCTATTTTTCGCCGCCTTTCCATTTAATGCTCTGCTCTACCGCTATTTCTGGCCGATCTTTGGCTACCCGGGCGAACAGGCGCGAGTCCCCCCTTTTTTACCTCAGATCACAACGCTACTGTTAATCGCCACCGGCTTTTTCACCGGTCTGAGCCTTTTTTACGGCGTCACACTCCCTGGTTTGTTAGCCGGCTCTGGATTGATCGCTTTGGTTCTTGGGTTAGCCCTCCAAGACACGCTAGGAAATATATTCTCAGGACTGGGACTCCAAGCCGGGAAAGCCTTTCGGGTCGGTGATTGGTTGATATTAGACGGGAAACACGTCGAAGTGATCGAAGTAAATTGGCGCTCAACTCGGCTCCGAAACCTCGACGCGGCTAGCTTTGATATTCCGAATAATCAGCTAGCCAAAGCAACGATTGTCAATTTATACAACCCAACACCGGTACACGCGGCTCGCGCCAGCGTCAGCATCGAGTACGGCGTCCCGCCGAACCAAATTAAAGAAGCGCTGATTCGGGCTGCTTTGGCTGCGCCGGGTGTTCTAGCGCATCCAGCTCCGACCGCTTTCCTAATGAGCTTTGATGACTCCGGTATACATTACGAATTAAAGTATTGGGTCGATGATGCTCGCCTGTTTCCTGTTACCAGCGATGCGGTACGGACGAATATTTGGTACGAGCTCGACCGGCGAAAGATCCCATTTTCTTACCCAACTCGGATCGTGGAGATGCGGTCTAAGGACGAAAAAGAGCCCATCGACCACGTTTCTTCGCTGCTCGAGGCCCAGCCATTGTTCGCGGACATGGCAACGGAACAGATTCAGGCGTTAGCCAAATCAGCCCGGCATCTGCGATTCGGGAGAGGCGAAAAGATCATCTCCCAAAACGATCCCGGTCAATCGATGTACCCGCTCTCATCGGGAGTGGCTCAGGTTATCGTCCAACGTGATGGCCGGGAGTCAGATCTCGGTGAGCTGGTTAGCGGCGAATGCTTTGGCGAGATTTCCCTACTAACTGGGAGCCCGCGTACCGCGACCATCGTCGCCAAGACCGATTGCGATATCGTCGAGATCGATCACACCGCGATGCGTGACCTACTCATTCAAGACCCCCGTCTCGCCGACCACCTCAGCGAAACTTTATCCGCCCGCCGCTCGATGCTCGAAACCGAGCTCGCTACCTCGAAAGCCGACCATGATTCCGCACCAGTCATCGAGACCAAGGAAGGTTTCCTCACCCGGATAAGACAGCTGTTTGGGCTGTAGGCTGTAAGTTTTAGGTTGGAGGTTGCAGGTTCAGATCGCGGCGAATTAAACGCAGGAGTCATTACTACATGCAATAGTGTTGTGATATGTCGGGTTTGCTGTATTGTGGCCGCATGGCGAACATCACGGACTTTCGCGATTTCGAGGCTTTTAAGGCCTGCCGGGCTTTGGTCCGAGAAATTGGGTTGCTGGTTAGATCGGTACCGCCAAGACGTAATCGGTGTCTGGTTGATCAAATGGAGAGAGCCTCGATCTCGGTTTTGTCGAACTTCGCCGAAGGGTTCGAACGCGACGGCAACGCCGAGTTCATGCAGTTCTTGACCATCTGCAAAGGATCGGTCGGCGAACTGAGGGCTCAGCTCATCTACTGCACAGATATTGAATTGATCGAAGAGGAACGCTACGAAGCGTTGGATGTGATGGCAGAGTCAGCGGCTCGACTACTTGGCGACCTGGCCAGATACCTTAAAGCATCAAGTAAGCGCGGCCGAAAATACGAACGTCGTTCAAGTCCGATTCCGAAGCGACGCAGGCGCCGACCGTTGAACTCCTTAGCGAGAACGTCAGCTGGAAAAACTCGAACTTAAAACCTATAACTTATAACCGTGGACGCCAGCTGGATGCGGATCGCCCTCCGCGAGGCCGAGAAAGGTCTTGGCCGTTGCAGCCCTAACCCGGCGGTTGGAGCGGTTCTTGTACGAGGGGGAAAGTTAATCAGCACGGGCTACCATCGCAAAGCCGGCCGGCCACACGCCGAAATCGAAGCCTTAAGTAAAGCTCCGGCTTCTGCCATCTGCGGATCCACCCTTTATGTCACTCTAGAACCATGTTCGACTTTCGGCCGAACACCGCCCTGTACTGATGCGATCATCGCCACCAGAATAGAACGGGTCGTGGTCGGCTCAATTGATCGTAACCCCGTTCACGCGGGCAAAGGAATCGAGCGTCTGCGTTCTGCTGGGATCCGGGTGACAACGGGCATCCTCGAAAACCAATGTCGCCTCTTAAATGTTGGCTTCGATCGATGGATCAGTTCGGGGCGGCCCTGGGTTATTGCTAAGATAGCCCAATCTCTCGATGGACGGATCACGCGGCCGCCGGGTGAATCAACCGCTTTAACCGGAGAAGCGGCGCATCGGCGGGTACAGCGGCTCCGCGCAACCGTAGATGCCATCATGATCGGCGCGGAAACTTTACGCCAGGATAACCCTCGTTTAACCGTCCGCGGTATTCGAGGCGCCAGACAACCTTGGCGTGTGATCGTGACCCGTACCGGCGCGTTGCCACCCGAATCGAAGCTGCTGACAGACAATTTCCGGGAACGCACATTGGTTTTTCGCGACAGATCATGGGACGAAATCTTAGCCGATTTGGGTAAACGCGGTGTAACCCGGCTTCTGGTTGAAGGGGGTGGCGATCTCCTCGGGGAACTATTAGACGCAGACCTCATCGACGAGCTCTGGAGTTTCTTTGCTCCTTTGCTAACAGGCGGAGATAGGCCCTCCTTCGGCGGCAATGGTGTACCCGACAATGCCGCTGCTAAGATTCTGCATCAATGCCGATTTGAAAGGTTCGATAGTGATATACTCATTCACGGCTTCGTTCGTTCGCCGGAAGAAATTTCCTGACGGCTGAATAAGTACAGTGGCGTACCGGGACAACGAACCTGGAGCAATGGTTTCTCGCTGTATCGGCGCATCGGAGTCTGGGCATGTGCGCGTCTGAAAAGCGCAAAGCGTCTGCCATGAAATGGCAAAACAGAATAGCCCAGGGCTTTAGCCCGGGCTTTAGCCTGGCTTTAGCCCTGGGTAAAATGCCCCACAGCGCATCGCCCTGAAAGGGCGACCGACGAAGGAGATCTTTGACTCCCTAGATACGTTTTGACCAACTAGGCACCTCTTTGTAACCTAGCATTACATTGGAAACCAAAGATCCGCGTCAGCCAGTTACTTTTTGCCCGGTGGAAATCACGCTGGCGGTGATCGGCGGGAAGTATAAACCGCTCCTGCTCTATTACCTCGAAACCAATAAAGTTTTACGTTTCGGCGAGCTGCGGCAACTGGTCACCAGCGCCAGCAAGAAGATGTTGACCCAGCAGCTTCGTGAACTGGAGGAAGACGGTTTGGTGCATCGAAAAGTTTACAAAGTAGTGCCGCCTAAGGTGGAATATTCTTTGACCGAACGCGGCAAACGCCTTCGACCCGTTCTTAAAGAGATGGGACTCTGGGGCGCCAAAAACGCCCGACACTACGGCAAGAGCATCGGTCATTGGCGAAACAAGATCGACGCAGATCTTGCTTCGACGCGCGTGGAATAAGCGTCGGGAGCGAGGCTTCGAAAGCCGGCGAGTGCTGATCTTTTTTGTGTTAGCGATGAGTTTCATCGGCCGGCGATTACGTGGATAACGGCGGGCGGACTCGCCTGAAGCTCGTTCGCAATAGCAAATAGAAAATAGCAAATAGCAGATCCGCACGCTCGGCGCCCAGTGGCGGGTCGTTGAACTTTTGCTATCTGCTATTTGCTATTTGCTATGCGGACGAGCTTTAAGCGACTCCGCCCTTCCGGTCGTTTGCGAAACGCACTAAAACCATTACGCTTTGCGTATGTCAGCATCTGGCCTCAAGCACTATCTGCCCGGTTTCGACCAGGCGCTGAACTCGTTGAAAGAAGATGTAACGCTCATGGCCAATCTCGTGATTCGCAATTTGGCCAACGCCAGGGCCGGGTTCGCGGAACGCGACGAGGATTTCTCGGCAGCGGTGATCGCAGACGACGATGAGGTCGATCTCTTAGAAAAGCAGGTCGATCGACTCGGAACCGAGATCTTGATTCGTTACCAGCCGATGATCACGGACCTGCGCACTGTTCTGGCGACCATCAAGCTCAGCAGTATCCTGGAGAGAGCCTCCAACCACGCCGTGATGATTGCTCGGCGCTCGAGAAAAATGGCCGAGGATTCTTTTCCCGTGGAAGAACAAGAATCCCTCTTAACTCACTTTGATGCTGTGCTGCGTCTCTTCGGCGAGGCCATTGTTGCCTTCCGCGAGATTGACGCCGTATCGGCCGGCCGAGTATTAGGACAAACTGAATCCGTGGCTGCAGCAGGCCGAGGATTCGTCGAGAAATTCACTGAACTACTCGAGGAGCGCCCTTTCGGATCACGAATTTATGTCAATCTAATGGCTTTGGCCCAAAGTCTCGAAGAGATCACCTATCTGGCAGAGCATATCGCAAATGAAGTGGTCTACATCGCCGAGGCGCGCGATATTCGCCATCCGCGAAACACATTGGCCGAGACCGAGGAAACTTCCCCATGAGTTGGTATACCCGGTCTCTTTTCGTTATGGTTGCTATCCTGCTCCTGCCGGGATGCGCAAACAACCCGTCTTCTCAGCAGTTGGCCGCTTACTCAGTCGCAACCGGTTTCCTCACCCTGTGTGATGACTCCGATTACGATTACGCACTCAGTCACTTCGCTCAGCCGCTAAAGAACGGAGTCGCCGGCCCGACCTGGGTAAAAGGCATGCAGGACAACCGCGGTAACTATGGTATACCGGTCATCAGATCTTTAGTGACAAAGGATGGCCAAAAGCTGAGCGGTACACCGGATGAACCTGCCAGAATAAACTTCGTTTTCAGTACATCGTTCCTGGGAACCACTCCCGGCGAAGAATCTGTCTTTGTGGAAAAAATCAGCGGTAAGTGGCAGGTCTACGACTACAAATTTCGGCCGTCAGGAAAACCTCCGGCCCATAGAACCAACGCTAAGATTAAGAAGACCTGGGAAGAGCAGACCGACGACAACGATCAATACCCATCATACTAGTCGCTCCCCAGCAGGCGCAACAGATTCTTGCCCAGGACTTTTTCTTGTTCCTCTATAGTAAGCCCGGCGGTAACAACGTCGTTGAGCAGTTGCTTGAATTCCGGTAGTTGCTGCTCACGCGGATACAAAAGTAACGGATAATCAGAACCATATAAAACGCGGTCGGAACCGGCTAAATCAACTACCTGCCGAAAGATCTGCTTGTCATAGAGGAGCGGCGAAGCAGCGCAGTCATAAGAGACGTTTTGTAAAATCCGGCGAACACGCGGGTTCAGTTCATAAAAGGGCAGACCGCCGCCCCAGTGCGCCAGAATCAGCTTTGTCGTCGGAAATTCTTCGGCCAGTCGTACGAAGTCTAGCAGTGGCGTAGGTTTAATGGTCGCGGAAGTGCGAACGAGCGGATCGGTAACGTGCAAGTTGACCGGCCTCCTGCGCTCGGTAGCGATCCGCAGGACGCGGGCAAAATAAGGATCATCGAAACTAAACCCCTGTGCTTGAGGAAATAGTTCGCCGATGCCGCACAGCCCTGCATCGAGGGCCCTCTCTAACGCATCCAATGCCGATCGTTTCGCTGCGGGTTGGACGGCAGCAAACGCCAACAGCCGATCCGGGTACGCTTTTACCAAATCAATAAACCAGCGGTTTTGTAGGTCGCAGGTCTCTTGGTTTTCCCAATACCATCCCATCAGGACGCACTTCTCGATGCCGGCGCGGTCCATATCTCGTAACAAGACAGCCGAGGTGGCCCACCCTTGTAGCGACTTGCGTCCAACCGGCGCCACACAATTAGTCCACCAAGGTTCTCGGTGTGCCGTCCCCCACTTCAGTGGATCTGCTGACACTTCTTCCGGATAGAAATGAATGTGAGCGTCGATGATCCGCATAAAAGAGGAATAGCTGCACGAAGAAGGAGTACAAGGAGTTCAAGGAGTACGAGGAGTACAAGGAGGTGGAGCAAGGAGCCAGAACCCAGGAGAAGCAGGGCCACTTCTGTTCCTGGTTCCTCCTCCTTGTACTCCTCGTACTCCTTGAACTCCTTCTTTTTCCTCGCCCCCGCTCCCGCAACTACGCTATTACGGTAAGCGTTCTGGGGGATACAACTATATCGACTACTACTTGCTAGCCGTGAGTAGCTCTGCTGACGGCTTCAAGGGCACTTTAATTTTGTGCCAAAATGGACGATTGTGTCGTTCGGTGTCGCGCCAGACCAGTTATGACGCCGGCTATACTGCTGTTCTACTTGCTACTTAACTCCAGTTGCGAGGACGCGACCAAGGCGGCCGCTACGGCCCGCCAGCGTCAACTCGAGGAAGCTATTTTCGCCAATGATGCCACGGAGTGTACCGCGGCCCTGGACGGAAGTGCGAACCCAGACGGAAAGGTCGATCTGACGCCTGCCCGACTCGCTGAACTAGACCTTCACTCCCACCGGCTATACCACTATTGCGCAGAGGAAGCCAAGGCCACACCCTTGATCCTCGCGGCTAGTCTAGGTGAAAACGAAATTTGCTCCGCTCTGCTCGCTCACGGGGCGAAGCTTTTCGTCAAATCGCAGTGGGGATGGGTCGCCGCTCAGTACGCCGCCCGAATGGAGCATCCAGAACTCGCTCGCCAGCTGATGGAATCCGATCCACTCTCAACCCATTTCTCGATCGTGATCGAACTCAGCCGCCAACAAGTCGTCCTCTACAAGGACGGTAGCCCGGTGATCAGCGGAAAGATTTCCACGGGCAAGCGTGGTTATGACACTCCGCCAGGGCACTACTTGGTCACCGACAAAGTAAGGATGCAAAAATCGACCATCTATAAGGTACCAATGCCGTATTTCCTGCGGCTATCATTTAGCGAGTACGGAATTCATCAGGGAGTCAATCCGGGTCGACCTGCCAGCCATGGCTGTATCCGTATAGGGGAAGAAACGGTTGCTAAAGGTGTGTTCGATCAGACACCGATTGGGACGCTGGTGACTATAGAGGGACAGGAAGCGACACAATCTACACGTCAGAACCCGCCTAGGCGTGGCGCAAAAGTAATCAGTAACCAGTAAGTCAGTAATCAGACAAGAGTCGTTCAGGCGCCGTCCGAACTGATTACTGACCTACTGATTACTGATTACTTTCCCTAGCCACCCCGCAACAATCGCTAACCACCAATCGCCGTGCCACCCGTGCGCAGCCCAAGGACACTAATAAAGAAGCTATTGAAAATAGTCTGGATTCCCAGCGTCGTGGCGATCACGCTCCAGATTACAAGGCGGGGAGTGAGCTCATCCCCCTCCAATGATCCGAAATGAACGGCTGACCATCTCGCCATCGCGACTACTAGGACCACCCCGCCCGAGGCAACCAGAAAGAGCCCGAATAGTATCCCTTTCTCGAGCGAAAAAAGCTTGAACCAGCGTTCTAGCCGAGAGTCCTCTGGGCGTAACCCCATCGATTGGGAGTAGATCTTGGTGAACAGGCCGAAGAAAATGGCTTGGTAACCGACCAACATGAGCATTCCGCTGACCAACATGGAATTCCTTTCGGCGTGAATCTGCCCAAGTACCAGGGGACCACCGGACATCAGCAACATGCCGATTGTTCCAATGAAAAAGATAACTAAACCCGGCCAGAGGAACAACCAGCGGGGTGAAAACAGCAGCATAAACCGAAGGGTCCGCCATCCATCACGCCAGGTCCGGAGGTGCGGGGCCCGGGTTCTACCATCTTGATAGAGCGTTATCGGTACCTCGGTGATCCGGAGTCCGTGGAGGGTCGCTTTTATTACCATTTCACAGGCGAACTCCATACCGGGAGCCAAGAGGTTAAGCCGGAGAATCGCTGCTCGGGAAAAAGCTCGCAGGCCGCAATAAATATCGGTGACTGGCGCCTGAAAGAAGAGCTGCCCGAGCCAGGACAGCCCGGGGTTACCAAGCCAGCGATGTTTCCAGGGCATAGCACCCGGCATAATCTTGCCGCCACCCTGGGGGAGCCGGCAGCCCATCACCAGGTCATACCCCTCGTCGAGTCTGCTAATGAACGGTGCGAGATGACTGAAATCATAACTATCGTCAGCATCTCCCATCACGATCCAATCACCTTTTGCCGCAATGATTCCGGCCTGTAGCGCAGCACCGTATCCCCGTTCGCTAACCGGGACCACCCGAGCTCCCAAAGCTTCGGCCCGTTCCCGCGATCCGTCGGTGCTTCCGTTATCGGCAACCACGACCTCGCCGGCCAGATTCAGCTGGTCCAGGCTCCGAAAAGCCTTGCGGACACATGACTCGATAGTCTCAGCCTCGTTTAGGCAAGGCATTAGAATCGTTAGTCGACAACCACCCTGCCGGTGGATGGCCGCCTGGTCCATCTGATCTTCGCTTTGGCTCACGGGAGATGCATTAAAGATCAAGTTGAGAGATTTGATCAGGCAGTCTTAAAAGTACAAGCACTCTCAGCAGTCCTTTACACCTTTGCCCGGCAGCGCCCTCTCCGCGGCCATCGAACCGGCGTTTACCAGAGATCCAAATGCAATCGCGGCCACCAATAACGGCAACGCATACCGAGGCAGAGTATAAATGCAAACACAATTAGCGGCATAAACCAGGGTTCCGGCGGCCCACACGCTCAACCCGATGAACAAATACCTTCCGGGAAGGAGACCCCTGGCCACGCGCCAGGCACCGATGCCAATAAATAGTAGGCTCCACACCAAAATCGGCATCCACCGCCAGTGCCGGATCATAATGTCCTTGGTTGCACGTGCCAGCGTCGGTTTCGCATTAGCTGGAACGAAAATGGGTAAGTCGCTAACTCCAGCCCAGTCGCTCGGATTTTGCTCAATGCGATCCAACGAAAAGAACGTGGCTTTCGGGGCGGCGATCGCGATCCCTTGATCGTTAGTCGGCAGGAAACCGTGCCAAAAGTCGTTTACAATTTCCTTAACCAGCCCCGGGTTTAACGTTCGATAAAAGCAAAGTGACGATTGGCTAATCAGTTGATCCCTTTCAGCCAACAGCTTCTCGCCTTCGAATCCACGTTCGCGCAAGGTTGCTGCTAACGCCGATCCAGTTCCATTATCATAGGAACCGATTTCGATTTGAAACTGGATCGCCAGCTTGACGAGTGGATCATTCGTTAGACGTTCGACGGAAGAGAGTAGATTCTGCTTTTTTTCGGCAGAAAGCCTGTCCACCCAAGTTGCGATACGGCCACTCGTGGCTGATCCGAGACTAGAACGCTCAACCACCCCGAACTGGTGGCACAGGGTAGTAACTACGATTTTCGCGGCACCGAGCCCGGCCAAGCTGCAGAGCAACGCCGTCAACGCCGTCAGCGTTGGGAACGAGCGGGAACGGCGCAAATCGGCCGGCGGATTTACCCGGCTAGTCCGGAACGGGAGAGACGGCCAAATCGCCAATAGAACGGCGGTTCCCGGCAACCAGGCGGCGAGGATCAGATTGATGTGTCGCGACCCGACCGCCAGGAAGAGTGCTGCTGTGTAAGTCACCCAGGAGACCCAATTCGCCCGGTTGAGTAAAGCACGGATCCCAGCCCCAAAAACCAGGAAATAGGTGATTGGCGTCATCGCCTCGGAACCGCAGGTATGAGCGAATGTGTAAAAGCTGGCCATCGACGCCAATAGGATGGCGATAGCGCCACGGGCAACAGCTCGCGCCGGGAACGCTAGCAAGAAATAACGGAGAGCGATCCAGAGCGCGATGTGCTGGAGCCCGACCAAACCGTAGACTGCAATGAGCGATGGATGTTGGCGCTCGAAAATTCCGGGCACATGCCCATTAAGGAGGCTGTCGATGATCAGAAATGGGATCCGGCCAAGGAACGAGTAAATCGGGGGAAAATGCAGAATATTGTCGTCATACGCCGGTGCGATCAGTTGCACCGTGGCATCGATGTCCTTCCAAAACGGCAAGTATCGGACGAGAAGCCAAAGAGAGGGCAACACCAAGACTGGGGTTGGGTGCCGGCCAATGAAGGCAAGCACCTTAGCCGCTTGAGAGCCTAAACGACGCAGGAAGTTCACTAAAGCGCGCACAAAGGAAAGACTTTTAAGCCTGAAACCGCCAGTCGGCACCTGCGAAAACGGTACAAGCGAGCTTTCGCTCGTCCTGGAGTAAGCGAGCCCGTCGCTAATGAAGCCGTTGCTTCATGCTTTCTTCGATTTGTTTTAACCCGCCTGAGGCTATCGGGTTACCGCTCAATTCGTTCGAGCGGTGGTAGGAATTGATTGCCTCTTGGTTGCGGCCCTCGAGCTGAAGTCGAGCGCCATACAAAGCATAGATCTGTCCCAAGTTCGGGTCCCACTTGAAGGCTTGGTTGAAGTAGGTGTCGGCCTTTTGGAAATCACCCAGTTCGGCCTGCGTCAGTCCGCCCTTTACCAACGAACGTTCGTCCATCGGGAAGTATTCGTGGACATCGATCACAGCTCTGAGTGATTCGGGAGCCTCGCCCCACCACGCGGAGGTCTTTACAGAATCAATTGTTACCGTTGATCAATCGGCACGAATTTTCGGCCGACTGGCTCGCCGATATATTCGCTCAACGGCCGGTACAGCCGATTATCGGAGAGCTGTTCCAGGACATGCGCCGTCCAACCTGCGGTCCGGGAGATCGCAAAGATCGGCGTGAAAAGATCGGTCGGAATGCCGAGAGAATAATAGACAGTCGCCGAGTAGAAATCGACATTGGCGTATAGACCCTTCTTCTCTTTCATTAACTGGGCGATCCGCTCAGACATTGCAATCCACTTGGGCTCACCGAGTTCTCGGCTTAACTCGACCGCCATGCGCTGCAGATGGGGGGCCCGAGGATCAAGTACCTTGTACACGCGATGGCCGATCCCCATGATGCGCTTCTTTTCCGCCAAGGTTTTTTCTACGTAAGCGTCGACATTTTCCGGCTCACCGATTTCCTGCAACATATGGATTACGCCTTCGTTGGCGCCTCCATGCAATGGGCCTTTCAAGGTCGCAATCGCCGCAGTAATTGCAGAATAAATATCCGTTAGAGTCGATATGGTCACCCGGGCGCTGAACGTTGACGCGTTCATTCCATGTTCAGCGTGTAAAACGTAGGCAACATCCAAGGTCTCAACTTTCTTTGGGGACGGCTCGATGCCATCCAATAAATAGAGAAAATGGGCGGCTTCCCCGAGATCCTTTCTTATCTTGGGCAAGTCGAGACCGTTTCTGGCTCGGTGGAAGTAGGCGACGATCACGCTGACCTTGGCTTGGATAGCGATCGCTCTCCGCTGGTTCGCCGCCAAAGTGTCGTCCAATAAAAGGCTAGGATCATGCAAGCCGAGCATTGAAATCGCGGTTCGAAGGACATCAATAGGGAGAGCCGTTCGCGGGGTTGTTTTAATAAACTCGACAACCGGCGCCGGTAGCTCACGTTCTTCGGCCAATTGTTGCTTAAGTTCGGTTAGCTCGGCCTGCTTAGGGAGCCGGTTGTTCCATAACAAAAAGATAACTTCTTCGAAGGAAACCTTGCCGGCTAACTCGTTAATTTCATAGCCGCAATAGATGAGCTGACCCTCTTGTCCGCGGACGTCGCCCAATCGGGTCTCGTTAGCGATCACCCCTTCTAATCCTTTCGCAAACTGGCTCATAACCTCTAACCTAGCTATAAAGATTCCGCTCCTACGGAGCTATGATTAACTTTTAAATACCTTAATTAACGTTTCGGCAATTGCGGCAGGCGTTTCTGCTACAGCAATGCCTGCAGCTTTCAACGCTTCGATCTTAGCGGCCGCCGTTCCGCTACTCCCGGCCACAATCGCACCGGCGTGCCCCATCCTCCGTCCGGGAGGAGCAGTTGCGCCCGCAACAAACGCGCATACCGGCTTCTTAAAATTCGTTTTGATCCAAGCCGCTGCCTCTTCTTCGCCCGTCCCGCCGATTTCCCCGATCAATATCAACGCCTTCGTTTCCGGATCTTCGGCGAACATTTTTGCCGCGTCCAGATGCGAAGTTCCGTGGATTGGATCCCCACCAACGCCAATACAGGTCGATTGCCCATACCCTCGCTGCGTAAGTTGCCACACGGCCTCATAAGTCAGAGTACCGGACCGGGAAATAACACCAACGTTGCCCCGCTTATGAATATACCCCGGCATAATGCCGATTTTGCATTCACCGGGGGTGATGATCCCCGGACAATTCGGACCGATTAAACGGCTTTTCGAACCCTTTAGCACCTCCTTGACCCGCATCATATCCATGACGGGAATTCCTTCGGTGATACAGACGATGAGTTCGACGCCGGCATCGGCTGCTTCCAAAATGGCATCAGCAGCAAAGGGCGCCGGCACAAAGATCATGGTGGCATTGCAGCCAGTCTGTTTGCGTGCCTCGCTAACCGTGTCGTAAATCGGTACTTTCCCGTCGAAGCTCTGTTTTCCTTTTCCGGGTGTCACACCGGCAACTACGTTTGTGCCGTACTCCATGCACCCGCGGGCATGAAAGGCTCCGGATTGACCGGTGATCCCCTGCACCAGGAGTCGCGTATTTCGGTTAACCAGTATAGACATTTATGTGAGCGGTTTCTAACTGTGTCGTTTATGGACCGTTAATTTGTTCCCGTCAGGATCCGCGATCACCGCCATCCAACAAACGGGACTTTCCATGGGTTCTAATTCAAAAGATATCTGTTTCGCCTTGAGCTCAGCTATCGCCGCGTCAAAATCAACCACTTCAAAAGCAACGTTTGGGCCATCCGGCGAAGGCTTCCAGTTCTCCTTCGCCATGTTACTGATGGCAAACGTGGTTGGCCCGAGGTCGTACTCGATCCAAAGGCGGTCGCCGCCACCAAAGGTTCGTGACGGAGACAGACCTAAAACTCCCTCATAGAAATCACGGGCCCGGTCAAGGTCCGTCACGGGATAGCCAATGAATGCTATTTCTGCGATTTGCACGGTTTGTTCTCTTAAAAATCCCGACCGCTTACTCGCCTAGGCCCCCTTTGCGGCTGCGACCACTAATTTCGCGGCCTCGGCCAAGTCTCCAGCCGCGCGGATCGGCAGTTTCGACTCGGTTAAGAGTTTCTTGCCCTGGTCAACGTTGGTGCCTTCCAACCGAACCACTAGAGGCACCGGGAGGGTCACCGCTTTCACGGCATTAATTATTCCTTGAGCGATCACGTCACAGCGCATGATCCCGCCAAAGATGTTCACCAGGATGGCTTTCACATTCCTGTCGGAAACCAAGATCTTGAACGCCTCGGTCACCTGCTCTTCGCTGGCGCCGCCGCCGACATCCAGAAAGTTCGCAGGCCGGCCGCCGGCATATTTAATGATATCCATGGTAGCCATGGCCAACCCGGCGCCGTTCACCAGGCACGCAATGTTACCGTCCAGTCCAATATAGTTGAGGCTGAACTTCGACGCTTCGACTTCACGCGGATCCTCTTCATTCTCGTCTCGCATCGCCACAATCTCCGGATGCCGATAAAGCGCGTTATCATCGAAATTGAATTTCGCGTCGACAGCGAGCACTTCACCGCTTTTGGTCAGCACTAACGGATTTATCTCAACCAGCGAACAATCGAGCGTGCTGAAGAGACGGTACACATTCAGGATGAGCTTTGACGCCGCTTTTAGTTGGTCTCCGGTAAACTCCAGATGCCGGGCAAGTTTCAATGCCGTGAACGGTTGCATTCCTAAGAGCGGATGCACTTTTTCGCGGTAAATTTTATCGGGCGTTTTCTCGGCCACAGCTTCGATGTCGATGCCGCCCTCAGTGCTGACTACGACTACCGGCGCGCCGCTTTCTCGATCCAACAATATGGCAAAATAAACCTCGCGCTGGATATCGACCGATTCGGCTACCATGACTTTTCGCACCAGACGACCATCTGGACCGGTCTGATTGGTCACGAGGTAGTGGCCCAACATGTTCTGAGCAATTTCACGTGCCTCGGCTGGGGTCGAACAAAGCTTTACGCCGCCTTTGAAGCCATTCTTGAAAACGCCTTTTCCTCTACCTCCCGCATGAATCTGCGCTTTCACGACGAGGTGAGAGGTCTTGAGACCAGTGGCAACTTTTTCTGCCTCTTCCGGCGTCTCAGCCGGAAAACCCTTCGGAGAGGCGACTCCGAACCGTTGGAAAAGCTCTTTGGCCTGATATTCGTGGATATTCATGAGGAGAACAAAGACGACCTGACCTGGCCGACCTGACGCCTACATAGGTCTGGCCGGGAATGGCGTCAAGTCAGGCTGACGAAGAGCTCAACTAAACAATTCACACCAAGATCACAGCTCGGCGAAACCGCATCCAAACACAGGGAATGCCACACGAGGCAGACTCCTCCCCATCTCCCCTTTAGCCACGTCGGCCAGAGGACACAAAGGCGAGGATAAAAATTTCACAACAAGGCCTCAAAGTCCGCAAAGGTCTGAGAGGGAAAATCCCTCTTTGTGGCCTTTGTGACCTTGCTGTGAATCATTTTGTCTTTTCGCTAGCTTTGTGACCTTGTTGTTTGATGCCGCTTTTCGCCGAACAACGCCTTCTGGAACGACTGCACCGACTTGGATTCAACGAGTCACAGTTCACCGAGTTCTTCGCCCGGTCAGGCGGTCCTGGCGGTCAGAATGTAAATAAGGTATCGACCGCGGTGACTCTGCGGCATATCCCCACCGGGTTATCGGTCACTGTCAGCGATTCCCGTTCCCAATACCAGAACCGGAACCTCGCGATCCTCCGGTTGATCGAACTCTTGGAAAGGCGTGAGGCCGACGAGAGAAACCGGCGAATAGCGGAGAAAGCAAAGGCGCGTCGCCGGAAGTCACCGCGTCCACCGGCGTTAAAACGCAAAATCCGAGAGATGAAAGAACGCCGATCGGGTATCAAGAAAGACCGGCGAGCACCAGGAAAGGGTGATTAAGGACGGGCGTGCTTTTGCAGAACGGCCGTCTGCTGGAATTACGGCGCTCGACTTGGAACGGGCGAAAGCGGCTCCCCTCCCAGCGCTGGTGTTAGCATACGTTCCACGTATTTCGCAATGAGATCGAATTCCAAGTTCACCCACTGACCCGGGGTTCGTTGGTGCAGATTCGTTACTTGCCAGGTGTGAGGAATAATCCACACAACGAAACGATCAGGATGAAGTTCCGCCACCGTGAGGCTGATACCGTCAACCGTAATCGACCCTTTGAAGACGACGTACCGCGAAAATGATTCAGGGAGAGCAACTTCGATCCGATGATCGCTTCCCACCGGTTCAATCGCTTCGATCCGGGATGTGGTATCTATATGCCCCTGTACGACATGGCCGTCGAAGCGGCCATTGGCCAGCATGGGCCGCTCCAGATTGATCAAGTGCCCTTCCTTTACATCTCCCAAATTGGTCCGCCGTAGCGTCTCAGCCAACAAATCGAACCGAATCTGAGATCCATCCAGATCGGTAGCGGTTAAGCAGCATCCATTGAGAGCCAAGCTGTCGCCGATCTTTAATTCCTTGGCCAGTTCCGTCTCGATTACGAGTTGCGTACCCCCGTCGGGAGTATGCTCTGCGCGTTTGATTCGTCCGGTGGCTTCGACAATTCCAGTAAACACGGTCCTGTAGGTTTAAGGTTAAAGATTTTAAGTTCTAGGTCTTACGGTTCTAGGATATAAGTTGGAGGTCTCAGCCGGAGTTGGAAATTAGACGTTAAAGCCGGAACGTGCAAAATTGCACGTTTTCTACCTTGTGACCGTGCGATTACTCGCACTCGCAATTGTGACGTCCAACATATAACCTTTAACTTATAACCTCGAACTTTAATGGATCGTAACGGCTCCATCGAAAACGTCATCATCGTTGGCACGGGTTGCGCCGGCTTGACCGCCGCGATCTACGCCGCCCGAGCAAATCTTTCCCCTCTCGTCTTGGAGGGTCGGGAACCAGGCGGCCAACTCACGACAACTACGCAAGTCGAGAACTTTCCCGGGTTTCCGGAGGGCGTCGATGGTCCGCAGCTCATTATGAACATGCACCGGCAAGCCGAGAAATTTGGCGCTCGCTTCCAGTACGCTGAAGTCGACGAATTCGAGCCGGGCACGGATTATCATCGTTTGAAGGTCGACGGTGAATGGTTGGAAGCAAAAAGCGTGATTGTGGCCAGTGGTGCGTCCGCCAAATGGCTCGGGCTATCTAACGAGAAAGCGATGAAAGGCCACGGTTTGACTTCGTGCGCTACTTGCGACGGCGCGTTCTATCGGAATGTCCCGGTCTGCGTAGTAGGTGGGGGCGATACTGCGTGCGAGGAGGCAATTTTCCTCACTAAATTCGCTTCTCAGGTTTACCTGATCCATCGCCGGGATTCATTTCGCGCGTCGGCAATCTTGGCTACTCGCGCCCTTAACCACCCAAAGATCACGCCGATCTGGAATACAGCCGTCACCGAGTACCTGCCAGACGATCGAGGCGAAATGCACGGGGTAAAACTTAAGAATCTGGAGACCGAAGAAGAATCGACGTTAGAGGTGAAGTGCGCCTTCATCGCCATTGGTCATACCCCAAATACGGCTCCATTTCGTAGCTGGTTGCCAACGGACAAAAACGGCTACCTGCTCAAGAAAGACGGGTCTTTCACGGAAATACCGGGAGTCTTTGCGGCAGGAGACGTGGTCGATCCTTACTATCGACAAGCTGTCACTGCCGCAGGTCAAGGTTGCATGGCGGCGATGGATGCCGAGCGTTACTTGGCGCACCAGGACAGCCCGCATCACCCCCAAACGGCCTAGCCCCATCTGGCGTCGGACAAGCCGGGAGGCTTCGTCTGAGAAGCAGGCTCCATGAAGGTTTGCGATTTGACGCAATTTTACTCCCCGTTTAGCGGGGGGGTGAAACGCTACCTCGAAGAGAAGCGGAAGTACGCCGTCGCCAACGGTCATCAACACCTGCTGATCATTCCGGGCGAGCAAAGTTCATGTAGCGAGACTGTCAACAGTCGGACCTACTCGATTAAGTCGCCCTTGGTTTCGCGAACCTCGCGTTATCGGGCGTTATTAAATCTGGGTGCTGTACAGGCGCTGCTGGAGAAGGAACAACCGGACGTGATTGAGTCGAGCGACCCATATCAATTAGCTTGGAAAGCAATTTCTTCCGGGTGCGCTCTACGTATCCCGGTGGTCGGTTTCTATCACTCGCATTTTCCGGAAGCCTACCTAAGGACTACCTCAAAATTCCTGGGAGAGACTGCGACTGAGATCGTAATGGAAGTAGCCCGAACCTACGTGCGCGCGCTCTACAACCACTTTCAGGCCACGTTCGTGCCTTCGGCTGCGCTCGGTCAGGTATTGGGCAAATGGGGCGTCGAAAATGTGATCTTGGCAGAACTCGGGATCGACACGGATATTTTTCGTCCCGGAAAAGATCGTGACGCCACTCGAGCGCGCATCGAGATCCCGGCTGACCGTTTTCTGCTCCTATACGTCGGCCGGCTCGCTCATGAAAAAAATGTTAAGACACTGTTCGAAGCTTTTGAGAACCTGAATACCGCCAATCCAAAGCATTTTCATATGCTCGTGGTCGGCGATGGTCCCCAAAGAGAGCAACTACGCGATCTTTCTCGAAGCACCAAAGCCGTTTCTTGGCTTCGGTATATCTCCGCTCAAGACGAGCTGGCAGCGGTCTACCGAGCTGTCGATCTATTCGTGCATCCTGGCGTGCAAGAAACCTTTGGATTGGTCGCATTGGAAGCACAAGCTTGTGGAACCCCAGTAGTCGGCATCCGGGGAAGCTATATGGACCGGATTATTCTGAGCGATCAAACGCACTGGGCGGAAGATAATTCTCCGGATTCGCTGGCAGTAGCGATCTTAGAGTCAAAAAAGCTGGACCTGGCTGCGATCGGCGAAGCCGCTAGCCAACAGGTGGCCAAACGTTATTCTTGGCGCCGGGTCTTTCGCCAGATGTTTGACATCTACGGACAGCTGCGAGCCGTTTAGCGTTTGGCGTTTGGCGTTCACGGTCGGTCCAGCGGCTACCCCGGCGCAACTTACGGCAAAGCCGGGGAGCGTGTGGCGTCGCAATCGGGCTTTGTTTACGACTCTGGGTAGGTTTGCTTTAAAACTTCCCTTGCAGGCCATCTTCTTTAGAGAACTATCAATGTTGATGTCGCCCGCATCGCCGAACGCCGAACGCCAAACGCTGAACGCCGAACGTTTCATTGTGCGTTCTTATCAGCCGGCGGACCGAGACGCCATTCGTGATCTCTGCTGCCGTACCGGGTTTCTGGGACAACCTATCGACCCGGTATTCGAGGATCGCGATCTTTTCGCTGACTTTCTAACGGATTATTATCTCACTCGCGAGCCCGACTCAGCCTTCGTCGTCACGATAGATGGTATGGTCAAGGGGTACTTGCTCGGATGCCGGTTCCCGCACCGGCATCAGAGCTTTAGCCTTTTCCATTCTGTTCCGCTTGCTGCCAAAGCCCTATTGCGTTTCCCCCGATATAATGCGGAGTCGCGCCGGTTCATACAATGGATCGCCTTAAACTCTTGGCGCGAGGTGCCGGATGCACCCCGGAATATAGGTCATTTTCACATTAACTTTTTGCCTGAGCTTAAACGCATTGCAGTGATTCGCGCTGTGCTCGAGCACTATCTCCGGTTTCTGTCCGATCACGGTGTCAAACAGATCAGCGCTCAGATGGTGACCTTCGACGATCGCCGTACGCTTGGATTATTCGAACGTTACGGGTTCAAAGTTCTAAATCGATCCCGGATCTCTAAATTTGAGCGTTTTACTTGCGAGCCTGTCTACCTGACGACGATCATCAAAGATGTGGTTGAGAAAGGGGACCGAGTTTTCTATCAAGTGGCGCCGCACACTCGGGCTCGCGCTAGAGGGTCTGAGTCACCTCCACAAGAAAATTGAGTCCCGCTGCTGACGGCAACGGCCATCAGCCAAAGGGACGGAGGACGGGGCATGGAACGTAGATGAAGGAAAATGGAAGTAGTGCAGCTCGGATCGAAAACCCGGCTTTGGTGGCGTGGTCTACTGTCTATCAGCAATTCAAGACTTCAGACGGCTATCTCGGCCTATCATTGTTCTTACTGTTGTCGCTCCCGTCAGTTTACCTTTTCGCTTCGACACCTCCGCTCTGGCGAGACAGCGATGGATTCTATCAAGTCGCCACCAAATTCGAGTTTTTAACCGTCCTGCATTGGCCGCCGCTCTATTGCTTTTGTGCACGAATTCCTTTCCTGGTGGCGGCCGTCTTGGATGGGTCCCTCTTTCATACGGGGTTCTCATTTAACTGGCCCAGAATCACAGACCTGGGCGTCTATCTTCTTCTGGTTTCACAACATCTTTTTCTGATCGCCGCGCTCCTAAGCGTCAGCATGACGTTAACTAGAAGTTGGCTGCCTCGGTTCCTGATAGCAGCCATTTTTGTGTCTTGCACGCCGATCTACGTTTTCGCTCACTGCGTCGGCTCGGAAGCGATCATGGCTCCCCTTCTATTCTTAGGCTGCGCCGCCGGCGTTAAATATCTTTATTCTCCTTCCCAACCTTGGTTGATCCTGTTGTTCTGCTTCATCGGTCTGAATATTCTCGATCGTCATGCCAACGGGGTTATCGCTGGGCTGGTTCCGTTAGCGCTGCTGCTCTTGCTAGGTGTAGCGGTAGTTCGAGGATCACTTGTTCAAAGCGATCGTTCCTATTTCCGGAGGACGCGGCGATCTCTTTTGATCACCATCGGAGTGGGTATGGCCGGAATCCTGGCGGCTAACGGGGTTGTCCGCGCCGTCTGTCGATTCGACAAGATCCCATATCGGTCCAGAGCCGGTTACGCTTTTGTCTGGAGACTGGATTTTTTAAAGAACCTGCCGTTGCCTCAGCAAACTGCCATCATAGATAAAGCCGAGTCTGATCTGCATGACCCGGCCATTACAGCTGCGCTGCAAAAGGTCAAAGAAATGTCGGCTGAAGGTACTTTTGTGCCCGATGATGCCTGCACTGCCATGGACCAGGTTTTGGGAGAGCAGGGCTATCAAGGCCAGCAACGACATGTGATGCTCGATGAAAAGCTAAATCGCCTCTTCAGATACTTACTTTTGCACGACCCACTAACATTGTCCCAAGCCGTCAGCCACGATGTACTCAACGGAATGAGCTTCACGCCGAGTTTGCTAACTAAGGACCCATTTCTATGCACCGATTGGTTAGTCAAACGCATCCCGGAGCCACGGTTCCAGCCGATCCAGCAGTTGCAAACGTTGCTCACCGATTCAAACCCGCTGAAACGATACGAAGCTTGCCCCTATTTCCATTTTTGGAGCTTCCTGCCCTTCTCCGATATAGTCGTTGGAATACTCCTTGCCAGCCTGATTGGTATCTTCACCGCCAGAACCCAGTGTGACCTGGCATTGGCCGTATACGCCATCGCCTGCACTCTAACCGGAATCGCGTCTGCAGTGATCAGCTTCACCGTGGTGACGCTACTCCCACGCCTGATGTTGCCAACCCTGATCCTGCTCTGTTTTGCGGTTGTCGTTCTGGTGATTCGACTGGATCCGCTCAGGTCCGACCAGTGGAAACAGGCGCCGTAGCGACTACCTGATCAACCAGGCCATACGTTTTCGCTTCTTCGGCTGAAAGCCAGAAGTCACGATCCATGTCATGTAAGATTTCTGCTTCCGTCTTTCCCGTATGGAACGCATAGAGCCGGCTGAGGCGCTTTTTCGCCTTCAGGAGTTGTTCTACTGACTTTTCCAGATCGCTGGCAACGCCTTGGGCGCCGCCGGAGGGCTGATGAATCATGATGTCGCAATTCGGTAACGCGTACCTTTTTCCTTTGGTTCCGGCAGCTAACAAAAACGACCCCATACTGGCCGCCACGCCCAAACAATAGGTGGCCACATCACAACTGAGAAATTGCATCGTATCGTACATGGCGAGGCCCGCAGTAACCGATCCTCCAGGAGAATTAATATACAGGCTGACGTCCTGATCTGCGGCTTGCGTTTGTAAAAATAGCAATTGAGCCACCACCAAGTTTGCCAGGGTGTCGTCTATTTCGGAACCGATGAAAATGATCCGATCCTTTAATAGCCGGCTGTAAATGTCATAGCTTCGCTCCCCGAGTCCGGTATCTTCGATAACCATCGGAACCACCATCGGGCTCTCAGACTCCTCACCAGGGTCTCTCATGCCATCCACTGTCCGACAGGGCTCTTGGTTTTCAAGCGGCTTAAAATTGAAAATAGATAAACGGTCGTAGCCCGGTCTTCGCCAGCATCGCTACGCAAAGTGTGGCCAGCACTAGAATAGCAAATGCCAGCTCAGGGTTAAGTGCCGGCTTCTCTCGCCAGACCCGGAGTGAACGAACCACAAAAGTGTCGCACACGATCGGCAATACCAACAACAGCCAGGGAATCATGCCCACTTGTCGCTCCACTGAGGAATGGCCGGCCCTAAGGGAAAATAGGCCCGAAATAAAATTCAGCGTGTCTTGAAAATTGGAGGCACGAAACGGGATCCAGAGCAGAAAAACGATGATCTGCGTGATCACCCAACCAGCCACCAGGCCAAAACTAATCGAGAACTCACCGCGCTCTTTTCCGAATCGTCCTCCATGAATCAGCTTTTCAGCACACAGCACCGCGCCGTGTACACCGCCCCACAAGACGAAATTCCAACTTGCTCCGTGCCAGAGCCCGCCCAGTAACATCGTACCCATTAAATTCCGCAGTTGCTTCAAGGGAGGGACTCGGTTGCCGCCGAGCGGAATATAAAGGTAATCACGCAACCAGGTGGACAGCGAGATATGCCATCGGCGCCAGAAGTTCGTCAGGCTGGTGGCACAATAAGGGAAATTGAAATTATCTGGGAGCCGATAACCAAAAAGTCGCGACACGCCGATGGCGATCAATGAGTAACCGTTAAAATCGAAATAGATCTGGCTGTAAAACCCCAGGGCACCGGCCACGAGATACACCCAAGAGAACTCACCAGGTGCTCTAAATACAGAATCCACGAATGGGGCTATCGCATCGGCAAATACTATCTTATACAGAAATCCTAACCCGATCGATTGGAGCGCGACGAGGAGATCCTCTCCATCAAATGCCCTTTTGCCCTCCAATTGAGGTAGGAACACGGTGGCCCGCACAATCGGTCCAGCCACCAACTGCGGGAAAAACGCGATGTAGAGGGCGACATCAAGCAATGAGATCTTTCGGTCGACCGTGCCGCGGAAAGTATCGACCGCTAACGTGATCGCATGGAACGTATAGAAGCTTATTCCAATCGGAAGAAGAACCCTGAACGTCAGGCTAGACGAGGCGGCATGGATCCCCAGGCTGTGTAGACCTACCAAGAGATTATGTTCAAAAAAGTTGAAGTACTTGAAAAAGCCTAAGACGGCTAGTTCGATGCCAAGGCAGCACCATAAATAGAGCAGCGCTCGGCGCCGGTTCCGTTTTCTGCGTTCGAACAGCACAAGCCGAGCGCCGAAGAAGACAGACAATATGACAAAGCTAAGTAGGCCGAGGAACCGCCAGTCCCACCAAGCATAGAAAACAAAGCTAGCTCCTACCAACAACAGTTTCCGTAAAGAATTCGACGGTAACAACCAATAGGTTGGCAATACCAGAAGCAGAAAACAGAGGAAAGATCCCGAGTTGAACAGCATTAGAGGCTCTTCGATTGAATCTGTTCAACCAGATATTTGGCAAATTGTTCGGAATAAATCTCCGCACCGGCTAGTTGTAAATGCAGCTGGTCGTACCAAAGCGACGGCTGATCCAGCTCTTTCACCAACGGTGTGCCTGTCCCATCAAAGAACAGCGCTTTACCTGGTTGGCGCCGTTTCCAAGCATTGTAGTCCGCATCCCCTTTCGACCAGCTTGGGAACGCAAAGTAACATTCGGATGTAATCAGCCCTCGGAAGATCTCGCGGAAGTCACGGTCCCTTTTCCTCTGCCAGGGAAGATAACTCGAAAAATTCGCCACCGACCGCTTGTCCAGCACCGCGTCTGCAACGGCGTCAAGAGAGCCGGTCGCTGTAAACGTCGGACTTTGCGTGATGTTAGGGAAGAAAGGTTCAGTCTGAGCAGTCGGCGCTAGCTCTTCCATCCTGGGCACGTAGCCAACGTGGAAAAGATTAAAGAGCCCACATCCTGCCAGGTCGGTAAGGAGATTATGCTTTTTGAACCAATCGGTCGCCCCGAACTTTAGGGCTAACCAAGAAAAGATTGTGGGGAAGTTATCCGGGCCCAAATATCGCATTGAACGGCCAGTCGAGCCGTTCCTCAGGAAGCCGTTTAAGGGATTCCTGTCATAGCCAAGCTCCACCTCACGGCAAAGGACTACCTTTATCCGGCGAAGGGCATCGATCTGGTCCGGCCGCAGTGCTTCCATGAATTCTTTCAGATACTGGTATCTTTCAGCGTGGTTGGCGCCCGCGGAGGAAAGTTGAAGTATGATGGCGGGAATGCCGTGCTCGGTCAGCACCGTTTGCACGCGGTTACCGTCAAAGCCGTTCATGGTAAGGCTGCTCCCTTCAACCAGAATGACGTACTGAACCCTGGCGAGATCCTGCGCATCCAGTTTTTGTTTCGCCTGCAAAACTAAACCGGGAGCGGGTGAATCCGGGTATGATTTGGGCGCCGGCATCGATACATTGATTACCACCACCCAAAGCCCTAACGGGATTAGATAACTGTACCAGCGCGGCATCCGCTTGATTCCGGGTGAAACCCGGATTGCAGCTAAGACCGCCAATAACGCACATCCAAGGAGCGGCGTTATCATGATAAAGCCCCGGAATCGGCGTGGTCAGGATTGGAACGGAAAGAAGGTGTCACTTAGAGGTGATGGTTCCTGATAGCATCGGTGAAGCAAGAACGATGTTTCGTCGAACGCAAAGACAATCCGTCCCGTATGAGTAAAAGGAGTTCAAGGAGCTACCGTGGTGGCACTTGACCGTGGCATGGCACCAGGGACCGAATGATCGTAGCCAGCCCCGAAAGCTTTCGGGGCTGGGAACAGGTTCAATCGAGGATCCGTCCCGTAGGGCACGGTCTGATCCTTACCTCGGACGACATGCAGCTAGATGCGTATCTCGGCATTTGAACACTTCGAGCCAATATGGCGCTACGTCTTTCGGCATCATCGAACCTATGTGACATCGTGGCGCATCTAGAACGAGGCTCTATAACCTCGCTTAGACGTAACGCATTGCATTGCTTCGGCTTACGATCGTACCCCATCCTTGGCATGGCTAAAGCTTCCTTTGGTTATCGTAAAATGAAGGTTTTCCAAAGGAGGTTCAAACCTATGAATGTAATTCGTTATCAGAATCAAGGCCGGTCAGACCTTGCACACGCTTTCGACCGTTTCGCCGCGCTTCGCGACGAGATGGATCGCTTATTTAATAACTCGTATGGTCCCGTGTTTCGCACACCTGGTTCTTTCAGCCGCTGGGCTCCAGCACTGGATGTGTACCAGGACAAAGACCAATTCACGGTTGTCGCCGAGTTACCCGGGCTGAAGAAGGAAGACATTGAACTGTCGCTTCAGAATGGCGTTCTCACGATCTCGGGCGAACGAAAACAAGAGAAGAAAAGCGAAGAAGGCTATCGGAACGAACGATTCTTCGGTCGGTTCCAACGCAGTGTAACCCTGCCCACTGGCGTCGACAGCAGTAAAGTCAAAGCGACTTATGAGGACGGCATCCTGAAGGTCGCCCTGCCGAAAGCTGAAGAGGCTAAGCCGAAGAAAATCGAAGTTTCCGTCGGCTAACACGACGCCAAAGAGCCGAGCGACCGCTCGGCTCCAAAATCAAAGGAGGCAAGCATGAACATTGTTTCTCAAGAGAATCAAAAGACTGGTCAGCAGTCGACCCAGCAGACTGCCTACGTCGCTCCGTACGTTGATATCGAAGCGACAGATTCGGGCTACGGCCTTTACGTGGAGATGCCTGGGGTCAATCGAGAGGGGATCGAAATCACGGTTGAGGAGGGGAATCTCATAGTTGCCGGTCACCGGGAGCCGTTGGCGGTGAGCGGTGAGCCGCTGCATCGCGAGACCCGGCAGCTCGATTTTCGCCGGGTGTACGAACTGGATCCATCAATCGACGCTAGTAAGATCTCGGCCCGGATCGAGCAAGGTATCCTGACGGTTAATCTGCCAAAGGCGGAGAATCTGAAACCTCGACGTATCGCGCTCGACTAAAGCTGTTTTAGTTTTCTCAACGCATAGCAACGTAGCCCGTCCGGGAAAGATCCCGGGCGGGCTTTTCTTTGCCTTCTTGACCGGATTCCGACGCCGTGCGAGCTGACTGATCAGTAAACATGAAAGCCGTTCGTCTCCACAGTTTCGGTGGTCCGGAAGTCTTGCGGTTCGAGGAAATTCCAGTACCTGAACCCGGCGAGAACCAAGCTTTGGTCCGTGTCATGGCGGCCGGAGTGAATTTTATCGACGTCTATCAGCGCACTGGGTTCTACAAAGTGCCGTTACCTCACCCGGCAGGAATGGAAGCAGCCGGTGTCGTGGAAAAAATCGGTCCGGAGTTCGATATCACGCCCGGCGCGCGTGTCGCCTGGGCTATGGCGGCGGGCGCATACGCGGAGTTTGCCGCAGTTCCGTCGGCCCGGCTGGTTCCGATTCCCGACCATGTTGGGTTTGACGCTGCCGCCGCCGTTATGCTGCAAGGCATGACCGCGCACTATCTATCCGAGAGCACCTTCCCAGCAAAGTCGGGTGATACCGCTTTGGTGCACGCGGGCGCAGGAGGTACAGGGCTTCTCTTGATTCAGTTATTGAAGATGAAAGGCGTTACCGTCTACACGACGGTGTCAACCCCGGACAAGGCTAAAGTAGCGAAACAAGCTGGGGCAGATGAAACCATTCTTTACAAAGACGAAGATTTCGTCGCCCGGGTCAAAGAGCTGAGCGGAGGAAAAGGCATAGATGTTGTTTATGATTCGGTCGGCCTTGCAACCTATCAAGGCGGGTTCGAGGTACTACGTCCGCGTGGGATGTTAGTCCTATTCGGCCAATCTAGCGGGAAGGTTCCTCCGATCGATCCGGTCATTCTATCGGAAAAAGGCTCGCTCTTTCTAACTCGGCCTAGCCTGGCTCACCATACTGCCGAGCGCCAGGAACTGCGGCAGCGAGCAGGCAAGATTCTAGGGTTGGTCAGTGACGGCGCGCTTCAGGTTCGCATCGAAAGGCGATATCCTTTGTCAGAGGTCGCTCAGGCACATCGCGACCTTGAATCCCGAGGCACTACCGGGAAGCTCATTGTAGAAGTCGCCAGCTAATCTTTCTCGAGGATTCGCCTCCCATAGGTCAGATTCAGCCGAAAGGTCTGGCCGTATCCAGACGTTCGGCCGTAGCCTGCAAGGCAGACAAATCCGCCGTTAGGATTTTCTCTGCCTTGCAGGCTTTCTTATTTGGTTTTCTGCCTCTTGCTTTATAATCTGGGAAATGGCTGCGAAAAACTCCGAGGTCGAGGCGGTCGATCCCGTTTACATTGCGCGCAAGAAGAACCTGGAATTGGCGTTGCAACAAATCGCCAAGGATTTTGGCGAAGGCGCGATCATGCGGCTCGGCGATGACCGAGTGACCGCGGTTGAAGTCATTCCGACCGGGAACATCTTGATCGATCGAGCTTTAGGGGTGGGCGGATTTCCGCGGGGCAGAGTTGTCGAGATTTTCGGACCGGAATCGTCAGGTAAAACAACCTTGACGTTGACCGTTATTGCCCAGGCCCAAAGACAGGGCGGATTGGCAGGGTTCATCGACGTTGAACATGCGCTTGATCCCCAGTACGCGCGCCGTTTAGGCGTGAACTTGGATGATCTGCTGGTATCTCAACCGAGCTCCGGCGAGGAAGCGCTCCGGATCTGCGAAACGCTCATCCGATCAAACGCGCTGGATGTGGTTGTGATCGATTCAGTGGCGGCGCTAGTGACCAAAGCAGAGCTCGAAGGCGAGATCGGTGACGCCACGGTCGGCGCCCAAGCCCGGCTGATGAGCGCAGCCCTACGGAAACTAACGGCACTCATATCCAAGGCGCGCACTTGCTGTATTTTTACGAACCAGATCCGAGAAAAGATTGGTGTCATGTTTGGCAACCCGGAGACGACCCCGGGAGGAAAGGCGCTGAAATTTTATTCCAGTGTGCGCGTCGACATTCGCAGGATAAGCGCGATCAAACAAACCGATGGGGTAGTGGTAGGAAATCGGACCAAGGTGAAGATTGTAAAAAACAAAGTAGCCCCGCCGTTCACCGAAGCCGAGTTTGATATCATGTACAACGAAGGCATCTCGAACGTCGGCGCCTTGCTCGATGTTGCCTTGGAAAAAAACATCTTGGAGAAGCGTGGCTCATGGATTTCTTATAAAGGTCAACAGCTAGCTCAGGGGAGAGATGCCGCTAAGGAGACGCTAAAAGCAGATCGCAAACTTTACGCAGAAATCGAAGAGACCGTAAAGGCTGCCTTGGACGCGGCCGCTCGCAAGCCTTAGGTCTGCCTGGCTCAAAAAATGCACATGCATTTTTGAACGACGCAGGCTGCGCAAACGGAAATTATCCCGGCCGGATTGCGGCATTCGCCGCGTATGCTCAGACCACGGGCTACGAAGTATGAGTAAAATTTTGACCCCAAAAACCGCGTTTGAAGTAAGACAGTCCTTTCTCGATTTCTTTCGAGAAAAGCAGCACACGATTGTGCCTTCGGCCAGCCTGCTACCCACTTCGCCGAATCTTCTATTCACGAATTCGGGTATGAATCAGTTCGTCCCTTACTTTCTGGGCCAGGAGAAAGCTCCGTTTCGCCCGCCTCGAGCTACCGACACCCAGAAGTGCATCCGCGCGGGTGGTAAACACAACGACTTGGATGACGTCGGATTCGACACCTACCACCACACATTTTTTGAGATGCTCGGGAACTGGAGCTTTGGCGACTACTTCAAGAAGGAGGCTATCGACTGGGCCTGGGAACTCCTGGTAGAACGTTGGCAATTCCCGCCTAACCGGCTGTACGCCACCGTATATAGTCCGGGTCCAGGGGATCCAGCCGCATTCGACACGGAAGCGCATGAGAAATGGAGTGCGCTATTTGCCGCAGCCGGACTCGACCCGAAAGTGCATGTGGTTCCCGGAAACAAGAAAGATAACTTCTGGATGATGGGCGAGACCGGTCCCTGCGGTCCCTGCTCCGAGATTCACATGGATCTCACCCCTGGTGGCGATAGCAAAGGTCGTCTGGTAAATCAGGGTGACGCGTCCTGTATGGAAGTCTGGAACTTGGTTTTCATCCAATTCAACGCGAACCCTGACGGCACTTATTCCCCTCTCCCGCTGCAGCACGTGGATACGGGCATGGGTTTTGAACGCGTTGCTGGCATCGTTGAATGTAGCAAAGGTCTGCGAGATTTTTCCCGGCTAAGCTCTAATTACGAAAGCCAAGTTTTCCGTCCAATTTTCCGAACGATCAACGAACTAAGCGGAGCGCAATATCAGGGAACGTTGCCGGCCAGCCGGAACAACTTAACCCAACAACAAAAGGTCGACGTTGCTTTTAGAGTGGTTTCAGACCACATCCGGACGCTTTGTTTTGCGATTGCGGATGGCATCATTCCGAGCAACACCGACCGGAATTACGTTATTCGACGAATCTTACGCCGGGCGGTTCTGTTCGGTCGCGATCTCGGGTTCGGTTCCAGCGGCTTCCTTGCCAAGTTGGCGCCAACCGTGGTCGGCGAATTCGGATCCGTTTTCCCTGAGCTCAACGCTAACAAAGAAAAGATCGTTCAGATATTGGCCGATGAAGAAGCTCTCTTTAATCGGACACTCGACCGCGGGCTTCGCATTTTCGAAGAGCACCTGAAAGAGCATCCGACCGGAGAATTCTCACCGGAAGCCGCATTCACGCTGTACGACACTTATGGTTTCCCGGTCGATCTAACGGAAGTGCTCGTTCGGGAACGAGGGCTCACCTTGGACTTGAAAGCGGTAGATCGGTTATTGGACACGCAGCGAGAGCGGTCTCGAGCGGCCCAAGAGAAGTCAGTGGTGTCTGCCGCAGAAGAATCGGTTCCCACCGAGTTCGTTGGTTTTTCGTCGGCGGAGTCTGATGCTACCGCGGTGTCTGCGGTCCCACAGAAGGACGAGATTTTAGTGGCTGTTGATCGTTCCCCGTTTTATGCCGAGATGGGTGGACAAGTCAGTGACACGGGTGAGCTAATAACGTCAGCCGGGCGGAAGTTACCGGTGACGGGTGCGGTGAAACAGGGGAGAACATTTTACTTAAGCTTGCCTGCCGGCGCCCAATTCCAGACACCAGATCAGGTTAAGCTAAAGATTGATTTGAAACGCCGGCGGCTGATTGAAGCCAATCATACCGCCACGCATTTGCTGCACTGGGCGCTTCATCAAATAGTCGGTAACGACGTCACTCAGAAAGGGTCTTACGTCGGCCCGGAGTATTTGCGGTTCGACTTTAACAGTAACGCCCTTTCGCCGGCTCAGGTCCGATCGGTTGAGCAGCTGGTGAACCGGCAGGTGGCATCCGACGACGAGGTTGCCTGGCGCGAGCTCCCGTACGAGGAAGTGAAGCATCGCTCCAACATCATGCAGTTCTTCGGCGAGAAGTACGGTGCGTCCGTTAGGGTCGTGCAGATCGGCGGCACACCAGGTCAGTTGGATGGTTATTCCATGGAGCTCTGTGGCGGGACGCACCTTCGCCGAACCGGCGAGATCGGTCTATTCGTGATCAGGTCGGAAGGCGCAATCTCGGCGGGTGTTCGACGAGTCGAAGCATTGACTGGATTAGCCGCACTGCAGTTTTTGAGAGGCGAACTGGATAAAGAGACCAAGCGAGCTGACGATTTACAGCAACAACTGCTCGATCTACGGAAAACGGTTGAAAAAGAGCGCGCCCAGGCAATGCAACGCGAAGCGGAGCAGTATTTGGGCAACTTCGATCTTCGCTCGAGCAAATTGGTTCAATCAATTGAAAACGTCACCGGTGATTTCCTTCAAGCCACCGCTGCTGCTCTCAAAGCCAAGAAGTTCGACGGTTTAGCAGTGCTTTTCGGAAAACAGCCGGACCAAATTCATGTGCTCGTATTTTGCGGCCCCTCCGTGATAAAGGAACAACCCGCCGGTCGCGTGGTGCAGGAATTAACGGCGATTCTCAACGGCAAAGGTGGAGGAAAACCCGATCTCGCTCGCGGCGTGGGGAAAGATGTCTCGAAGCTGCCGGAAGCTTTGGCCAGAGCTCGGGAGATTGCCGCGAAGATTTGATCGGTAGGGATGAGCTCCCGTTCATCCTAGGAGCGGCGGAAGGGCTGACCGCCTGCTGAACCTGGAGTTCGATTTGCCAGCCTCGTCATAAAAAAGCTCCGTTAGGAGCGACCATTGCGAATCGCAAAGAAAAGCGGTGAGTTCCGGAGTCGATTTATGATACTCTTTGAATTGAATGAGGCAGGACCTGAAAACGTTCATCCTCGAAGGCGCCCGCCGGATCACGCCGGTGCGCCTGGGGCGTTTGGTTCGGCAGCTACCGGAAATCCGGTTAGCGGCGACGCAGGTGACCGAATTCCCCCAATTGCCGGATCAGGTCGAATTCCTCGCCCAATTGCTTGAAGACTTTTATTCGGGACTAAGCCCCGATATCCCGTATACCGCGATCGCGGAAGCGGCGTTTGCTCTTTCCTATCTTCGGAAAGGGATCGATATCATCCCGGACTCGGTTTCCGGCGTGGGATATGCGGACGACGCCGCGATCATCAACATCGTCTTTGAAACGTATAAGCAGCCTTTCCTTGACCACGTTCTTGAGCGCAAGTCTCGGGAGGAGGCAGAGTAACCTCGGAGTCGGTCTGATTATCTAGACAGTATGGACTCCGAGGAAACCCATTGATGCTCGGCGATAACCGGCGCCGCGGTGGTGCGAAAGAAGTTGAAAAGATCTTGGTTTGGAGCTAACGGAACACTTCCTCCGAAGGCGCGGTTAGCTCAGTGGTAGAGCACTACCTTGACACGGTAGGCCACGCCCGCAACGCTTCGCGTAGCGATTGCGGGCGGGGGTCACAGGCGAAGAAGCGATTAAGTTGAAATTCTTCTATACTTACGTTCTACGCTGCTCAGACGCTGAACTGTACGTCGGACATGCAAAGGATCTTCGTGTCCGGCTACGCCAGCATAAAATGGGCAAAGTCCCAGCGACTGCCTTCAGGTTACCGGTACAGCTTGTTTACTACGAGGCATGCCTGGACCTTTCGCTGGCCCAAACGCGCGAGCGTCAGCTTAAGACTGGATTCGGTAGAGCATACCTGAAAAGACGCCTTGGCGTATCGTAGATCGATCCGAACGCCGGCTGTCGACTTGGGGTAAAACGTGGTGCGCGATACAGGGTTCGAACCTGTGACCCCTACCGTGTCAAGGTAGTGCTCTACCACTGAGCTAACCGCGCTTTATTGAGAGTTGTTCCGTTAACTCCAAACCGGAAGCTTTTCAACTTTCTTTTGCGATGGGTGCATTCGGGGTTTAGGACGACCGCAGCGCCAAGGCGCAGGATCATCGAGCCCCGGGAGACCGGCGCAGCGTTAGGTCGCTGTTTCGACCTACGAAGAAGATCAACTAGCTCGACTCGCCATTTGGCCGATCGGGCCACATTGCAGGCCCACTGTTCCGGTCACGGGACTGTTCGGTCCCGATTTTGGAATCGGAGTTTCTGCCCCGTGACAATCTAAAACTACATCTCTCATTAGCGGAGAACTTGTTTCTCCGACTGAGATTCCTTTTTCGTGAAGCTATCCGCCCTCAAAACGTAGTCCCCGGCATTCTAACTGCTTAACCGTACGATCCGGTATTACGCGTCACGGATGATCGCGCAGTTAACAGTATTATGGTTGACCTAGCACTACCTTTTGCTCAGGATTGGCCCAAGAAACGCATGGAGGGGATAACTCGGAGAACCTCTTGCCATCATCTTACTACTCTGGTAGTCGCGCAAAACTCGTAGCGATTCTGTTCTTCGCTGCCGCGATCCTAACAGTTGCCCCTTGCGGCGCCGCGCCGAATACACCTAACGAAGATCAGTTCCGTTCTTTCTATGATCAGTTCCTAACCGCGGTACGGGCGAATGATAAGAATAAGATCGCCGATCTGATCGAGTTCCCGGTGAACGCCTGGGCTCGGGAAAAGAAAGGTAACGTCGACGAAATCACGGTCCCTAATAAAACCCATGAGTCCAATCGGAGCAGATCTCAACAAAATGAAAACGGTTTCTGCGGGCCTGTTCTGTTACATTTTGTTCGGGTCCCGACTTGGTCATTAGCTGAAGAATCGGCGCAGCCCGAGCCGGAAGTTCTTTACACGAGCCTAAGCGGAGCACTGCGTATCGAGAAAATCACTGAGCCCTCCAAAGACGGAGAACCGGCGACCAGCGTCTGGGTGGTTTCGACTAAGAATCCAACGCAGCGTGCGAAAATTCCTAAGGAATCATCCGACCCGCTTCTAGACGATGATGAATTTAATGCTTCACCCAACGACGAATGGATCTTTGGTTCGCGGCACGCCGGCTCAGGCCTCCGAGACGGTACTTTGTATCATTGCCTGGCTCCCCTGAGCATCAAGTTACCTAACACTGGCAAATCATTTGACCTGGCGGTTTGGAGCAACAGCGTAAAGGTCGGCGCCTTAAAACGGGACTATTGCAATGAAGGCCTTGATGCGATGACCGTTTTTGTCTGTTGGAGCGTAGATTCTAATCGAGTCCTGATCAGATTGAACGGCGGTGAGGAAAAACGCGACCTGGAAAGCGGACTCCTGTACTTCAACACGCGAACTAACAAGTTCGAGGTTACTGATTACCTACGTAAGATCAATAAGAGTAAGCCTCCTGCCCTGGTCTGCGCCGAACCGGTCGACCCCCTACCCAGTCTGGCAGACTTGAAAGCGCGTTACGAAAAGCTTGATCAACAGTTAAACACGACTTACGCCGCGGTATTAGCAAAGACGCAAAAAGAATACGTCTCCGCGGTGCGTGAAGCTCAACGAACCTGGATAAAACGCCGGGACGAAGGAGCAAACATCTATATTTCACTTTTTCCTCAAGCAGAGCGGGAACAGCGGCGCCTCCAGTTTATAGGCGACGTCACCGCCGCGAGAATCGAAGTAGAACCGGAGGACTGGATTTCTTATTGAAAAGATCCAACCGCCGCAGCCCCTAGAAAGTCATTTATGAAGGTCGAAAGCCGGCTTTTCATCAGCCTCGCCACAACCGTCCTAGTAGCAGCGTGGTCGGTTAGCCCGGCTCGCGCGGCTGAGAGTAACCCGAATGCTGACGCCGCGCCGATCGTCGTTAAAGAAGCGTTCCAAAAGCTCTCCAATTCACGCGAACCGTCGTTGAGAACCAGCACATGGTCTGCATTGTGGATGTCGAATCCCTGGGCGGAGGCAACAAAAGGAGTTTCCGATATGACCATTACCCTGAGGTCGAGCGGATCCAGACGAAGAACGGCGCTACCTTCGCCCGAAAGAAAGATCAGGAGTGGATGCGATCCGATGACTGGGCAGAGACCGGATCGAAGGTGAGCGCGAAGAAATCGGACGAGCTCGATTCTCTGGTCCAGTACCCGTTCGTAGCCCTCGACGATAAAATAACTACGCACGATCAAACTCAAGGAGCGGTCGTCGTCCGCTTGCTCAAGCGCGAGGCCATAGAAGATACTGAACGCCTTTATTACGAAGAAGGACGAGAAAAGCAGACCGGATTCGACTATCCGCAATTTGTTTTCTCGAAGGCCAAGACGGAGCCGGATGAAAAAGCTCTGCTGCTAGGTTGGGCCGGGATCATGCGCACGGGCTCCGAGCGCATCCACGTGAACATGACCTACAGTTTCCTGTTCCGGGTCAACGTCCAGGAATCGACCACGGGAGCAACTGCATCCCCATCGCCGAGCACCGAAGAACCAGCATCTCCGACCGCTCCAGGTGCGGTCGCTGCGGAAGATTTGCATGGCCAGGACGCACAAATCGTCGCCGACAATCTGAATTACAGCCGTGAGTTTTATTCCGGAGTGCACTTCGTGGCGATCGCGAGTCTACCGAGTTCCTTCGCCTACG
>Ga0209240_1000065_pt1 | contig 37369 bp, 32 predicted proteins | sample GraSoi_2013_80cm_FD_185828 | JGI IMG/M metagenome (GOLD analysis project Ga0209240, IMG submission 185828) | Grasslands soil microbial communities from the Angelo Coastal Reserve, California, USA - Sample 9_17_2013_80cm (SPAdes) (version 2) | ecosystem: Environmental > Terrestrial > Soil >...
CCCATATTTGTTTCTGCTAACATGCTGGATGTGCTTAACGCCCAGCTCTTGGCACACCTCCGCCGTTCCCTGATCGTCGCCAACTAGAATAATCTCCACGTCAGGATGCAGATGCTGCCAGCTCCGGATCGCATTCCGCTGGATAACATCAATGTGGCCCTCAAAGGGCTTCGGTGTTGCAAAAATCGTAAGAATGCTCACTCCTCCGCGAAGTGAAATCTATTCCACGTCGAAGGGCTATCGCCGCAGGCGCCAGCTCTCTTCCTCTTCCCCGTACTCGATCACCGGCGGCCAGTCCGGCCCACCCATCCTATACAAACTTCGGATCGCCGCGCGATACCACAAGCCCCGCACCTTCGGTATCGGCTTCACCGCCTCGCTGATCCACCGAAACGCCTTCAGCGCCGCTCGCCCGCTCCCCTGCAACCTCTCCACCTCGCGCGCCGCAATGTCGTCGCAATTTCGATTGTAGCGTTCCATATTGCTCGAGCTCAGCGCATCATCGTGCAAACGGTATCCGCCGATCAGCGCGTTCACTGAATACAGCCGTGCGTGCCGGAAGAATCGCACCCAAAGCTCAAAGTCGCCCTCCGCGCGAAACTCCGTGCTCAACTTTCCTCCCGCCAGCTCCCACAGACTCCGCCGCCAAAATGTCGACTCCTGCTGAATGTATTTGTTCGCCCCTGCCAGAAACCGTCCGCGCGACCAGCGCGGCACCGGCGGCACGTCGATCGTCATTCCCCTCGCGCTAATCTTCGTCGGCCGGCCCGTAATCCACTCCACCTCGCGCAGCCCCGCGAACACGCTTCCCACCGTAAACAACCCATTCACCTGCAGCAGATCGCTCGAATTCAGCCACCCCATGATTTCGCCGGTCGACCTCGCAAACCCCGCGTTCAGCGCCGCGTACAATCCCTGGTTCGTCTGGCTGAACCAGCAGCTCACCTGCCCCTCGTACTTCCGGATAATCTCCACCGTCCCGTCCGTCGACCCATCGTTCACCACGATGTACTCCAGGTTCGGATACCCCTGGTTCACGATCGACCGCATCGTCGCCTCCAGGTACTCCTCCCCGTTGTACACCGCCGTAACCAGCGTAATCTTCGGCCACTCGCTCATATCTTTAGAGCATGCGCTCCCCGCTCGCTTCCCCGCCGCCAAAAGCCCGTTTCACCGCCCCCACCGCCGCCAATCTCCATTTCTCCAGCAAGTGAAAGTGTTTGTATCCCACCACCAGCGCGCCCAGCGCATTCACCCGGTTGATTACCCGCAGCCGCCGCGACAAATGCGGCCCATAGCAGCGATTGTAGAGCAATAGATGCAAAAAGAAGTGGAAACGCCCTGGAGGTCTCAGCACGAATTCCTCAGCCTCCCGGTAGAGCGTCCAGCGATCAAGGAAGGACCGCACGCTCGGTTGCTTCCTGGTGTAGCCATTGTCGGAAAGCCATTTGGTCATGCCATCGATGACGATTGCCCACTGCTGCTGTCTTCGCCCCCTCGCTTCTGGGGAACACTGGTTCTCGTCGGCGAAATAGCTATTTTTCCCGTGCAACCTGTAAGTAACCAGAGATTCAGGTATGGCGAGGATCGGCGCAATGAAAGGAATTAGGTTTACCGTATACGCGTCCGCCAACATCCGAATCCCCTCCGGGATCGGCAACAGCCTCTCCAGCGGCGCTCGCCGGAACGAAACGCAGGATGTGGGATGCGGACGGTACGCGTGAAATTGCGCCGGAACTTTATAGATGTCTCCCGAGACCAGTGGAAAGTTGGACTCCCGGCGCTCGCCGCTTTCCATGTGCCATTCCTGCAATCGGTGGTAAACCATGCCCGCGCTGGGGTGGCGCGCAAACGCCTCCGCCACCCGTGTCAGTTTCCCCGGCAGGAACAAATCGTCCGCATCCAATAACGCCACGATCTCCCCTCGTGCCTTCGCCATTCCCAAATTCAGCGCCGACGCTTGCCCTCCGTTTGCCTGATAGAAGTACTCGATTTGCGAGCCATACTTCTTCACGCGCTCCGCGGTGTCGTCTGTCGACCCGTCGTCCACCACCACTATCTGCACCCGATCCTGCGGATAATCCTGCGACACCACGCTCTCGATCGCCTCTTCGAGGAAGCGCCCGTAGTTATACGTCGTGATCAGGACCGTCACTACTGGCATTCGCATAGGTTGGCGGCAATGAACAGGTACTTTCGCATCGGAAGAAATTCAGAACCTGAATCGCAGCGATCGGTAACGGCGAGAAATCGTCATGCGGAGAGCAACAAGTGCCGGGTGTACGAGTTTGCGGACTGCATGTCGGTCGACCGCTCGGGCCTCTCTCAGAATGGCCCAGCGGCGGCTGAACGGAATCCGGTTGGTCAGCACCGGGGGGTACCACACGCGAAACAGCTCATCGCAAGCCTTGTTTAGCGTCGTTTCCGTGGGCGTCACCCTTTGAAGAATCCATCGCACCACCTGCAGATATTCCACGGCGTCCATCCCAAGTCGCTGGCTCTTTGCCCGAACGCTGGATTCATGCCATCGATAGTAACTGAGCGCCTGTCCGACGTATGCAATCTGCCCTTTAAGCGCCATGGATGCCCACAGCTTCCAGTCGCCGCAAAGGACCAAGCTCTCGTCTGCCCCGCCCACCAGCTCATATACCGCTTTCCGAAAGACCACACAGCTCGCATTGGGAATCGTGTTGCGACGCACTAGGTATTTCCGGCACTCTTCGCGCCCGTCCGCCAAATGGTCTACGGTCCACTTTTGTGGATCCAGGTCCGCTACCCACGAATCCACAAGGCCAATGATTTCACCTTCCGAGGAAACTCTCACGGATCGGCAACTACAGAAGACAGCACCTGGCTCGGCATCGAGTCGAGAAACCAGCGTCTCCAGTAGATGCGGGTCTGCATAGTCGTCCGACTCCGCAATCCAAACATACTCCCCTCGCGCCAGCCGCACGCCTTTGTTCCATTGCTTGAACGTACTCCCCGAGTTTTTCTCGTTGAACTCCATTCTCACTCTGGGATCGGCGGCATACTCGCGAAGAATCGATTGGCTCTCGTCGGTGGAGCAGTCGTCCAGCAGGATTAACTCGAAATCCTGAAACGTTTGTCCCAAAACGCTATCCACACGCTGCCGCAGAAACCGCGCGTGGTTATAGTTTGGGATGATCACGCTAACCGTGGGCATAGAATCGCTCCTAAATTATCCGGTACGTGTCCCACCGTCGCAATCAGGTAATTTATTTCGGACGACTCTCTCGATGCGCGCCCACTTGGACAGCACCTGCGTGCCACGGTAAGCTTGCAGGCGAGGGTGCTTGGATGAAGCTCAGCGTCGTAGTGATCACCTATAACCACGAGCGATTCATCGCCCAAGCCCTGGACAGCATCTTGGCCCAGCGCGTTAATTTTGACTATGAAATCGTCGTCGGCGAGGACTGCTCCACCGACTCTACCCGCGACATCCTAATGGAGTTCCATCACCGTTATCCCGGACGCATTGTCCCGCTTCTCAGGCAACACAACCTGGGCGCTATGCGCAATTTTGAGGCTGCAGTTGGCGCTTGCCGGGGTCAATACCTAGCCTTCCTGGAAGGCGACGACTATTGGGCCTGCGAAGACAAGTTGCAGCGCCAAGTAGATTTCCTCGATACCCACACTGACTTCGCGATCTGCTGTCATCCCGTCCGGTTCCTCGACGACGACGCTTCTGCTAAGGCTGATGAGTTCCGGTTCCTTCCCGCCGGCCCATATACCATTGAGGATTTGCTTAAGGGCAATTTTGTGATGACCTGCTCGACGGTGCTCCGGCGGGATTTGATACCTCCCCTTCCTCGCTGGTTCTCCAAGATGAAACTGGGGGATTGGCCGCTCTTCGCGCTAGTTGCCCAACATGGGAAAATTGAACTTATGGACGCGGTAATGGCTGTCTATCGAGTGCATTCGGGAAGTACCTGGTCATCCCTGCCCTCGACCACTCGGCTTCGGGAAAGTGCCAGAATGCTAAGAGCGCTCGACAAGCATCTCGGCTTCCGGTACTCCGACGTGATTCGAGAGACAATCGCCCGCCCCTACCTGGAACTAGCCTCGACCGCGCGACTCAACGGCAGCCGGACTCAGACCGGAAAGTATCTCCTTTCCTGCCTCCGCAACGGCGGTTGGCGGCTTCCCGGCAGCCGCCGCCTGTTGGCCGGCTTAGCCGCCTATGTCCTCATCGGCTCCTGGTACAAGATATTCTCCAGAGCCCAGCAAGCCAAACCCACCTGACCCCGCCCTCCATCCCCTTTGGGGGCAAAGGTAGCGTAAATTCTTTTGTGTAAATTTGGGTTTTAGGCAGAAAAAAGGGCGTACTTTCCTTTGGAGCGCGAACTCACAGAGGAGGTACACCCTAATGCGAGAACTGCAAGTCCTCGGCGACGGCCATCTTAAACTGGACTTTGCCGACTGGAAAGAGTTCTTTGAGACCGAAATGGCCGAGCAACTGCGTCATCAGCTCAAAAACATGATCGAGCAAGCGCTAGAAGCCGAGCGCGACTACTATCTCCAACTGAACTACTATGAGCACGCTCCCCGCTGTCGCTTGGACTACCGCAATGGCTACTACTTCCGGGATTTCCTCACCCAGCTCGGTCGCTTAGCGGGGGTGCGCATTCCACGGACGCGCAAAGGCTTCCGCTCGCTAGTTCTGCCGCGCTACCAGCGCCGCCAAGCCGCGGTCAATCAACTGATCCGCGAAGCTTTTCTGCGCGGCATTTCCACCCGCCAGGTCAGTGCCGTTCTCCAACCGGTGCTCGGAGAAACCTATTCCGCAGAAACCATCTCGAACATCACCCGTCAACTGGACACCGCTGTCCAGCAGTTTCACCGCGGCCCGCTACTCGACGAATATCTCTATCTTTTCCTCGACGGCATCGTGCTCAAGGTCCGCGATAGCGCCCGCAAAGTCCGCCGCCGCATGATCTTAGTCGCTTACGGGGTCACCCGCGCCGGCCTGCGTCGCGTGCTGGCCTATCAGTTCGCCCAGGACGAAAGCCAAGCCGCATGGGAGCAGTTCTTGCAGGATCTCTATCTTCGTGGCCTGCAAGGCAAGACTCTGCAGCTAATCGTCAGCGACGGCGGCAAAGGACTGCAGGCCGCTCTGCCGTTCATTTTCCCCAACGTGCCGGTGCAGCGTTGCTGGGCCCACAAGCTCCGCAACATCGCCGACAAAGTCTCCCGCCAGGAAGGCTCCTGTGTGGCGGCAGCCTCCGCCATGTATCGAGCGAGCAGTAAAAGCGAGGCACTGCGTGCCTTCCGCGACTGGAAGCAGCACTGGCAGCACCGCCGCCCCAACGCGGTGGCTTGTGTGGAGCGCGATCTCGACGCGCTGCTAAACTTTTTCGCCGTCCCGCAAGAGCACTGGATCAAGGTGCGCACCACCAACGTCATCGAGCGCGCCTTCCGTGAAGTGCGCCGACGAACGCGCCCCATGTCTAGCTTCTCCAATGTGGAAAGCTGCGACCGCATCGTCTACGGCGTCATCAGTCACTTAAACCGGTCCTGGGAAAGAAAACCGCTCTTCAAATTTACACAAATATGTTGACGCTACCTTTTTCACGATCTGATTGGATTAAACGCCCGAATTGTCCTAGCATAGCGGCGCTTCCTTTCAGAAAGGCCGCATGCCCAACGAAATTACGCCACGGCAAAGCACGCTCGCGAGCGTTCTGACCGACATCCATTTCTGGGTGCCCGTCGCGGTCCTGATCGGCGGACTTGTTCTGCTGACGTTCCTTCACTGAGCCGCTATGGCATCCACGCTAACTCAAACCATCGAATCGCCGACCCGAGACGCTTCGCGCGCGCGCAAGTTGCAACTGCTCGGGATTCTGTCAGGATTCACCGCAGGCGCGTGGCTCGGCGCTGCAGAAGCTCCCACCAAACTCGTTTCCATCGGCCTTTCTCCACTAGTGATTTCGCTCATCATGGTCGTCGGCGTTTTTCTTGCCCGCTGGAGCGTCCCCGCGCTCATCCTCGGCACTTCCTCCGTGCGCGCCGACGTCCGCCGCGCACCTCACCTAATCATCTGGGCTTTGCTGGCTGGATGCCTCTGGGCTGTCGCCAACACCATGACCATCTTCGCCATCCGCGATATCGGCCTGAGCATCGCGTTTCCACTGTGGAACTCCAATAGCCTGCTCGGCATTCTCTGGGGTTTTCTCTTCTTCAACGAATTGCGCCAAGCAGGCTGGCGCCGCTGGCTCGGCGTTCTTGGCGGCGCGCTAGTGATGTGCGTGGGTGCGGCACTGCTGGCCATTGCTTCGTCAGCCCAAGCTCCCGCCGCGCATTCGCTTCGCGGAGTTTGGGCTGCGCTCGGCGCAGGCGTTCTCTGGGGCACGATGTACATCCCCTACCGCAAGGCCTACCTCACCGGCATGAATCCGCTTTCCTTCGTCACTTTTTTCACGTTCGGCGAGCTCGGCATGATGTCCGCGCTCGCTGTCAGCTATCTCGGCGTAACGCCGCTCTTGCGCGAGTTGCAAAGCGCGCGCGATGTTCTCTTCTGGCTCATGCTCGGCGGCTTCGTCTGGGTTATCGGGGACCTCTTTCAGCAGTACGCCGCAAAATACGTGGGCATCAGCCGCGGCATTCCCCTCAGCAACACTAACCAACTATGGGGGCTGCTCTGGGGCACGCTCGTCTTCGGCGAGCTGCACGGCCGCAGTCACTCCGTCTACGCGCAAGTGATCGGCGGCTCTTTGCTGATGATGGCCGGAGTGGCCGCCATCGCGTTTTCTTCCGCCTCCAGCTCCGAGCAAACCTGCTGGAAGCAAGCCGCGCATCGCGAGAGCCACCGTTACAACGTCGAAAGGGACTATGTCGAAGCGCGCATGGACGGCCGCCAAGCCGCCAGCGAAGCAAAGCCTTCGCGCACAGCGATCGACTGGCTGCTCGTAGCGGCCGTCACCGCCATCTTCGTATATTTAGGCGCGACCGCCCGCCTCCCGCAAATCCCACTCAACTGGGCACCGGCTCTAATCTTGAGCGCCGCCACGCTTACTCTACTGCTCGTTTGCGGCGTTACCCTGCATCGCACAACCCGCTTTCACTGACTGTGCCACAACCATTTTCGGCTGAGTTTTCCCGCGATCTAAGTTTTCGATCTCTCCGTGTTATTCGAAATACGGGTCTGGGCCGAAGCTGAATCCGGTGGTGATAGGATGATATTTAATATCAATGACAACGCTGAATTTGGCGCGAGAGGGAACGTGCCTGTGATGGGCCTTGAAAATTTCGGGTTGACGCTGACCTCGTTCCGTCGACTTGCCAATCGAAAGGTTCATGCCTTAGTGAACTTCGGCACGTATGACCTGACCCCTGGGGTTCGGAAACTCAAGCCCACAAAGCGCCTGCCTTACATGGCTGCTCGAGTGGATCGGTGGATCCAAAGGTTACATCGCCTTCATCCGGAGATGTCATTTCTAGAAAAAAACGGCATTGTGACACACAGAAAGGCCCGGCGCTGGTCGCAGCTTCCTTCCACACTGACGGTGCAGGGCACCGCACGCGAAGTCTCTGCGCTTACTGAGGCGCTAGGAGTTAGATCTATTTATGTTATGCGCATCGAGGGACATCGTCGCCGGGTTTCGTCCAAGTCGCCATTGACATGGTATTGCGTGCGCGCATTCGTAGTAATCCAAGTTGAAGACGCGAGGTTGGGGAACCAGGTGACTGAGGACCGTTTCGTCGTAGTCCGCGCTTCTTCCTTCGAAGATGCCAAGAAGCGCCTTAAGCTGCAGTGGCAAGAATATGCGACCCCGTACCTAAACTCTGACGGGCAAATGGTGAGGTGGTCATTGGACAAGATTATTGACATCTACGATCTCATAGACGTCGATATCAATCCCGATGGGACTGAGGTGTATTCCAAGTTAGGCCAGCGCAGAATGCGTCCCCAATATGTTTGGCGGCCAAAGTCCAGATAAGGCGGGCAATCCAAGGCCGGCCCGTTGCCGCATTTCTCTTTGCATCGCGCGGCAGTTCCTTTACATTTGGCCCCGGCAAATGCCCATCTCCAAAGTCGACGTCGTTGGTGTCGGCCTCAACGCCACCGACACACTCATTCCCGTTCACCAGTTCCCCGCCGCTGGGTCCAAAGTGGAATTCCGCTCCGCCAACGTCCTTCCGGGCGGCCAAGTCGCGACCGCCATGGTGGCCTGCCAATCCTGGGGGCTCCGGACTCGCTATGTCGGCAAAGTCGGCGACGATCCCGCCGCCGCCCTGCACCGCGCCGAATTCGCGCGCCTCGACGTCGAAACGCATCTCCTCACCGCGCCAGGCTGCCCCAGCCAGCAAGCCTTCATCCTCGTCGACGACGCCGGCGAACGCACCGTCCTCTGGAAGCGCGACGACCGCCTCGCTCTCCAACCCAGCGACCTGCATCGCGAGTGGATCCTCGAAGCCCGCGCGCTCCACCTCGACGGCCACGACACCCCCGCCGCAACCATCGCCGCCACCTGGGCGCGTTCCGCAGGCATCCCCGTCATCGCCGATCTCGACGAACTCTACCCCGGCGTCGACGCCCTTCTCCCGCTGATCGATTACCTGATCACCAGCCGCGACATTCCCGGCCGCATCTCCGGCGAATCCGATTTGCGCAAATCGCTCCCCGCCGTACGCAGCCGCTACGGCGCGCGCCTCACCGCCGCTACTCTCGGCCCCGAAGGCGTCCTGGCCTACGACGGCGCGTACTTCCACTACGCGCCCGCCTTTCGCGTCGACACCGTCGACACCATCGGCGCAGGCGACATCTTCCACGCTGGTTTTATTTTTGGATTGCTGCAAGGCTGGCCGCTGCAGCACCAACTCGAATTCGCCTGCGCCGCCGCCGCCCTCAACTGCACCGGAATCGGCGCGCGCGGCCACATCGCTCCCCTCGCGGAAATCGAGCACCTAATCTCAACCGGCCAGCGCCACCCCTCGGCGTTCCAGATCCAAAGTGGCACAGCGATTTCTGGCTGTGCGCCTTAGTCTTTCTGCCGCGAATCACTCATAGCGCAGCGCCTTCATCGGGTCTACCCGGCTCGCTCGCAACGCCGGCACATATCCCGCCGCGCACGCCACCATCGCCAATAATCCCGTCGCAAGTCCCAACGTCCACGGATCATGCGCCTGCAAACCATAAAGCTGGCTCTTCACCACCCGCGTGAGCGCCAACGCCCCCGGCACGCCTATACCGACGCCGATCGCAATCAGCAGCAGCACATCGCGCATCACCATCCAGATCACTTTCCCCTGCTCCGCTCCGAGGGCCACTCGAATCCCAATCTCCCGCGTACGCTGCGCCACGCTGTACGACATCACGCCGTACAATCCGATAATCGCCAGCACCGTGGCCACAAATCCAAACACGGTCGACAAGCTCGCAATCATCCGCTCCGTCGACAGTGAATTGCTTATCTGCTCCTCCATCGTGCGCATCGCATAAATCGGCAGGTTCGCATCCATCTCTCGCATCTTCGCGCGCACGCTGGACATCAACTGATTCGGCTCTCCACCAGTCCGCACGTAGATCGTCATGCCACCCAAATACGGGCTGTTCATGTACGGCACGTAAGCTTGTATTGGAATCTCATCCCGCAAATTCGTGTACTTGATGTCTTTGACCACCCCGATAATTTCCATCTCCGTGTGCGTTCCGGGATCGGTTCCAAATCCCAAATGCATGCCCACCGGACTGCGCCCCGCGAAAAATCGCTGCGCAAATTTTTCGTTGATGATCACGGTAGTCGGCATGGTGTCAAAATCGTCTGTCACATTGGCTCGTTTGATCACGCGGTTATCGGTCAAACGAAAATCCCGCCCCGCGACAATCGGCACGCCCAGCGTTGCGAAGTATCCTGGGCCAATCTGGTTCATATACGCCTGCGGATGGTCGTCCGGCTTTGTCGGTGAATACCCTTCCGCCGTCATCCCGCTGTCCCACTCATTGTTTTCCATGATGCGCATAGACGCCACGGCCACCGATTTCACACCGGGTATCGCGTTCAGGTTGTCGGTCAATTGTTGATAAAAATTATTGAGTCGCTCCGGTGTGTAGCCATTCAGCGATGGATCGATATTGAATCCCACCAGCCGCTCCGCGCGAAATCCCGGACCCAGGCTGCTCAGATTTCTCAGGCTGCGCAGGAACAGTCCAGCGCCAATCAGCAGCAACAAGGACAGCGCCACTTGCGTGACCACCAGCGCGCTCCGCAGCCGGCCGTGCCCTCCGCGAACCACGGCGCCTGCTTCATCTTTCAGCGTCTTGCCGACGTCCGGCTTCGTCGCCTGCAGCGCCGGCGCCAAACCAAAAATCACTCCGGTAATCACGGTCACCGCCAGCGTAAAGAACAAAATCCGCAAATCCGGCGCCGTGGAGATATTCAACTCGTTCGACTCCGACGGCAGATAAATCGCCATCAGCGCCTTGTCCCCCCAGAACGCCAGCGCCAATCCCAAAATCCCACCCAGCGCCGAAAGTGAAAGCGTTTCGATGAGTAACTGCGCGACGATGCGCCCGCGCGTTGCCCCCATCGCCAGCCGCACCGCAATTTCCTTCTGCCGGCCTGTCGCTCGCGCCAGCAAAAGATTGGCGATATTTGCGCACGCGATCAGCAGCACCATCCCCGTCGTAGCCATCAACACCCACAACGGCGTGCGCAGCTCGCGCCGCAGCGACGCCCGCCCCTGCGATCCTGGCAACACATCAATCCAGGACTTCAGAAATTGTTCGCGGTCATACGCCGACGCATTGCGGAATGCCGCCTCTTTCACTTCCATCTCTAACATCGAATGCATGAACGGCTGCAGCGACGCCTTGGCTTTCTCCTCCGACACGCCCGGCTTGAGCCGCCCGAACGCATTCACCCAGCGTGAGCGCCGGTCCGTCAGCATCTTCATCGGGCCGACGATGATCTGCTGTTCCATCATCACCGGAACAAAGATCTTCGTCGCATACCCCAGCTCCACGCCATCAAATCCCGCCTGCGCCACGCCAATAATCGTCATCTGGTGGTTGTTCACCAACACCGTTTTCCCGACGATCTGCGGATCGCCGCCGAATCTCTGCTTCCAGAAGTCATAGCTCAGCATCACCAGCGGATGCCCGTTCGGCACGCGATCATCCTCAGGAGTGAACGCGCGTCCCAGCGCCGTGCCCACCCCCAAAACGCTGAAATAGGTTCCCGAGACCAACTCCCCTTGCGTGCGCTCCGCTTATCCGCCATACGTCATGCTCACCGGTTGCGGAAATCGGCAGAACATCCCGGAAAACACTTCGTTGTGGTCCAGAAAATCGCGGTACATCGGGTAGGAAATCGCGTTCCCGCCCCAGTTGTTCCCGTAATGCCGGCCGCGCATCGTCAGCAGCACCAACTGCTGGGGGTTCTTTACGGGTAGCAGCCGCAGCAACACCTGGTCGAGCAGCGTAAAAATCGCAGTGTTCGCGCCGATCCCCAGCGCCAAAGTCAGCGCCGCCACCACCGCAAAGCCCCGGCTCCGCCGCAGCGTTCGCAGCGCATACCCAAAATCCCGCCCCACCATCTCCGCCCACCCGCGCATGTCCATCGACTCCTCCCGCACCTTTGGAGTGCGGCGGTCTGGCCGCCGCTTTGACGCCTTAAACCACAACCACCCTGCCTCCGCGGTCTACCATCGACCCTCCAGACCTCTCCCTCCAATACGCAAAGACGACACAAGGGTTCCCTTGGTCTTGCCAGAATCTTTAGTTCTTAAGCAACGTATAAAAGGGACGTTTCAGATTTCGGGGGAAGCAGGGAGAACAGCTAAGACTCCCGCCCAATCCGCTGGATTTCCTTCTGTATTGCCAATTTATCCATGCCAGCAAGCGGCAAGGACACCAGCAGGCTGATCCGCCGCTCCAGCGTCACGTACGCCTCGTGAAACGCTCGCGCAATCTCTTCCGGCATACCCACCACCGACGCCGGGTCCGCCACGCCCCAATGCGCCGTCATCGGATGACCCGGCCAGATCGGGCAAACTTCCTTCGCCGCGCCGTCGCAAACTGTAATCACAAAATCCATCTGTGGCGCGCCCGTGATCGCAAACTCATCCCAATTCTTGCTCCGCAAACCGTCCGTTGGCAGCCCCGCCCCATTCAATTGCTGGATCGCCTCCACCCGCACGCGCCCCGTAGCATGGCTTCCCGCGCTGAACGCTTCAAAATTCGGGTTCCCCTTATGATTCAGAATCGCCTCCGCCATAATCGACCGCGCCGAATTCCCAGTGCACAAAAACAGCACGTTGTACCGCCCCTGCATAACAATTACCCCCCGCTCCCTGTCTCGTCGTTTGCTATTATCGTGCCGTCGGCATGCCGAGAATCGCACGAATCCGCTGACGGTCGCTCATCTCGCGCGGCGAGCCGCCCGTACGATCCACCCACTTCGTAAAATCCATCAGCTTGACCTCGTGCTCCACGCGCACATCCGCGACCGACACCTTAACCACGTTGACTCCCTGCGCGATGCCAGCCAACCACTCATTCCGGCGAATCGCGGCCAGACCCTGCGCAACGGCTTCATACAGTGTAGCCGCCGTGACCTCAACGGTGTGCGTTACGCCGTCCATATCCTGAATCGTAACGCGGCAAGATCGAACCGGCATGACCCGAAAATATCATATTCGCTTTTTATTCGCCATAGAGACGAAGCGTCTTCCGTCTCCGCGGCAATCTAGCGAGCGTATCGCTTTTCATGGAATGCTGGTTTCGTTGATTCGAGTGAGGGCGTGCTGCGAGGTGTCAATCAATTTGGGAGTTTCGTCGCCGGCCAAGACATCCTCAGAAACCTAGGGTTATTTAGCCTAATCGCGATTCGCTTTCTCGTGAATCCCTTCGTTACGCAAGCGGTCGCACTCCGTGTTGGCGCATCTCGCCAGCCATTCGTCCGCGTTTTCTTGATGCTCGTAGGACCGCGCGTGGTCTGCCATCCGTTGCACAAGCGCGCCCTCCGCCTTGTCCGCGACCGGCCCTGCTCCAAAGTACCGCGTGACAGCAGCGCGGATGACCTTAGCATTGTTATCGCGCAGCCAAGTCATGGCCAGCCCGTCGCCCGTGTTCACAGAGAGTCGCAGGATGGCTTCACGATTTGTCATTCGGCTGGCTGCAACGCAAACCACTCTTGCAAGCTTGGGACGTTACGGAAGGTCTTCGAGTCTATCTTCCCAAGAGCGGTCATCCAATAGACAGTCAAAATATTTGCCAAGCTGTCGATGCAGATACGCTGGTGCGTCTTGGTAGCCGCATCGGATTTCTCTTTCCTAAGCCACAGGACAGTTCCTTCTTCGCTTTCTTCGACCTGGACGAAGCCGCCCTCGCGAGCCGCGGCTTGCAATGCTTGAAGTTTTTCCATGGTGCTTCCAGTATAGGCGCATTCCACGCGAACGGCGGTCCAACGTGCATCTTTGTTGTTAGAAATGTTTAATCACGCCGCACCTCGTGGGATAAAGTGACCCAATGCCCGCCTATCGCGACCGCCACACGCGCCCCAACGCGCTTCCCTCCGTTCCTGCCGAGGCCGCCCTCAGCTTCCTCAAAGACACCAAGGGAACCCTCGCGTGGACCGCCCGCGACCTCGCCGACACGCTAAAAATCAATCGCCCCGAGGCCAAGCAAATCCTCGCATTCCTGCAGGCACAAGGCTACGTTCAGCCTGCTCGCAGCGGCGAGCCTGCTCAGCAAAGAGAACCTGCGCGCGGCACAAATGATTGGATCACCACTCCGGCCGGCGAAACCGTCTCCGGCGCCACGCCTCCCCGTTTCACCCGCGAAAGTGTTGAACAGGCGCTAGTCGCGCTCAAAGATCGCATCAACCAGAGCAACAAAGATCCGCAAGCTCCGTTCCGCATCACCGACGCCGTCGCCTTCGGCGACTTCCTTATCCCCGATCGCGCCAGAGTCCAATCCGCCCAAGTAGGCATCCGCCTAAAGCGCCCAGAAGATTTGCGGCGCCGACGTGACTCCGCAACCGAACCGCGTTCCGCCTCTGACGCCCAAGCCGAACGCAAATTCCTGCGCGATCTCCGCGCCAAGTCCGCCCTGCTGAATCTGCGCCCCTACGCCGACTGGATGCGCCATCGCACCCATCGCGATGTCCTGTAGGCCCACGCCCGCCCGAGCGCCCTCTCCCGTGCGGGTTTCTTCTTTGGACGCTCACCCCAAAAGTCAGTACTTGCGTACTACGTACCAAGAGCAGAAACCCCACTACACTTTCCTCGACCTAAAGGGGGAACCTCGTGGCTAAACTCGCATTTCTGTCTCTGCTCGTCGCTTGCTTGCTCGTTTCATTCACCGCAGGCGCGTCAGAGACTTCATCCCGGCCGCTCCGCCAAACCGAGCTCCTGGCTCTCGTGGCCGGGAATGCACTGCCGGAAAACATCGTGAACGAAATCCACACTCGAGGCATCGCCTTCCGCATGGATGACTCTTTTCGCGCCCAACTGAAAACCGCCGGCGCCACCCCCTCGGTCCTCGCCGCTCTCGGTGCCGCCAAGCCGCCCGCGAAGGCCACCGAAGACAAGCCTGATCCAGCTCTCCTCCCGCACATCTCCGCCGCTGCCAAGCTCATGAAAGATAAGCACTACGATGAAGCCGCCGACGAGCTAACCGCCACCCTCAAGGGCAATTTCGAAAAATTTGAAATCGGCTTTGTCATGGGCGAACTACTCCGCCAGCAGGAGCGTTGGGCAGAGTCCGCAGCGGTTTACAACGAAGTCCTGCGTCAAGATCCCGACTTCCCCGAAGCGCACACAAAACTGAGCTATTTACTGTACCGTTTAGGTAATGCCGAACAGGCCTTGCGCGAGGCCCGGATTGCCTTAGCACGCACTCCGGAAAACGCCGAAGCCCACAAGAATGCCGGCCTAGGCCTGGAAACCTTGAACAAGTTCGACGCGGCGGCCCTCGAATACAAGGAGGCCCTTCGCATTAAGCCCGACTACCAAGCCGTACACCTTGACTTGGGGATCCTCTTCTATCGCCAGCGCGATTGGGACGCATCAATCACCGAATACCAGAAGGCTATCTTGTTACAGCCGGGAGACATAAATGCCCACTACAATCTCGGTATAAGCTTTGTCGCCATGGGCGACATCGATTCGGCCATTCGCGAATATCGTGAAGCCAAACACTTGAATCCCAGTCGCTATGACACGCGGCAGAATCTCGGCTCAGCACTCATGAGTCTCGGCATGTACCCTGAAGCGATTCGCGAATTTCGCGAACTGGAAACCATGTTCCCGGACGCCGAAGTGTGCCACCTGTGCCTAGGCACAGCTCTCCAATACACCGATGACTTGAAGGGAGCCGAAAAAGAATTTCGCACGGCAGCAAAGTTAGATCCATCCGACACGGAACCTCTCATCCGTCTCGGCTCTCTCCTCGAAGACAAAAAAGATTACGACGCCGCGCTAACCGAGTACCGAGCAGCCGAAGAACTTGATGAGAACTCATTCAAAGCGCACCGCAGCGTCGGGACCGTCCTGCTAACCAGGAAAGACGCGGCGGGCGCATTGAAAGAGTTAAAAATGGCCGAGGACCTCGACCCCAGCCAATCCCATTCACATGACCTTTACGCGCAGGCCCTCCTGCTATCTGGCGATCTAGACGCAGCCGTTAGCGAATTCAAGGAATCCCTTGCTCTTGAAGCAAAACAGGCCAACGTAAGGCTTGAACTAGCCTCCACTCTGGAAAAGAAGGGCGATTGGGCTGCCGCTATGGATCAGTACCGGCAAGCCGCGGCGGACGATAGCGTCGATTTTACGACCGTGCGACCCCGTACCGGCGTTCGTGTTTACGACGCCGGTAAAAAGTACAAAGAGGCACAGGAACGCTTTAACGAGCATCTCGCGTCTTTAAGGAGAGCTGGCAAGTCCAATGAGGCCGCCCAACTCGAAAAAAGCTTGCGTGACACGCAGTCCGCTGCGAGTGCCACGCAAAAACTTGATTCACTAATGCAGAGCGGCTCGCAGGCCTTTAGCGACCGCCGCTGGGACGATTCAGATAAAGATTACAAGGAAGCCCTGAAAATTGCCGAAGCCCTTAAGCCACTGGACGCCCGTCTGCCCTCAATATTTGCCCATCTCGGCCACATAGCAGGGTTCCGCGGCGACTTCGCTGGCGCGACCGGCTTCTTCGAGCGCCAACTCAAGGTTGCCGGAGAACTTTCCGGCCCGCAAAATGCCTTGGCTGTAACGGAGCCTCTTAAATTTCTTGCGATAAGCACCTTGTCACAACATGATCTCCCAGCCGCCAAGAAATTCGCCGACCGCGCTCTCGACGTAAACAGAAAATTCTATGGAGAGAACAGCGCGGGCTATGCAGAAATGCTTGCCGTCATGGCTGGCATCTACATGTCCCAGGAAGACTACGAACACGCTGAACCTTATTTGCTACAGGCCACTGACATCGAGGAGAAACTCTACAATTACGATCCACGCTACGGCGGAATGGAAACTAGGATGTTGATGACGCTTTGCATGTTGTACGAAAAGTGGGGCAAGCCTGAGAAGCTTGAGCCTTACGATCGCAAGCTGATTTCTCTCCTGGAGAAAGAGCCCGGTCCGGATACCACCTATCTCGAACAAACGTTAACTCGAGAAGGAAAAACGCTGCGCACTCTCGGGCGCCCCGAGGAAGCCGACAAGATCGAGCAGCGCTTGAAGTCGCTGCAACCATCCGCGGCAAGCAACCCCAATTAGGGCAAGCGCATTGCCAGCCGCCCCGGGTTCGCGTCTCGCAATAGCTAGCGCGTTCCCGCAACAACCGCGTCTACCGGTTCGTACACAAGCACTTTGCGCCCGGGCACTCCTGCCGACAATCGGCGCAGCCGATAGCGAAATGGCCGCGTCCCCGCGCATTTCGAGCAATCTTCGAGCCGGTAGTAGCTTTCCCGATATCGAACCACCCGCGGAGGATCCCAGTCCGCCTTTTTCCGGCTCGCTCGAATCTCCATAACCTCTTCTGTCGCGCCCTTCTGAAAAGAAATCTCGTCCGCACTAACCGGCACGCTCGATTCCAGTATCTTTTCACTTACGGCGCCGAGGAACGAGGAAGCAGCGCCCGGCGCCTCCTGAGCCGTCTTCGATCCGCCAAGAAACACCCGCACTCCCTTATCGACTAAGAACAGCGGAAGCGTCCCCAGCAGGCTGTCCGCAAACGCCGCTCCGCACATTCGCACCGCGCCTTCCACGCTGAAGTACCCAAGAAGCCACGTAAGCGGATGATTCGCCCACAGGAACCACGCCATTGCGCCGATTGCCTGGTCCGTGATCCCAGACCCGGCTTTGCCGCTCATCGCCACTTCCAACCCGCGATTCACCCACGTCGTCATCGAAATCGAATACCAATACAGCAGCGCCACTAGTGCAACCGCCATCTCGGCAAGCCCGCTAAGCGTCACCGCGCGCGGCCAGTTGACAGCATCGGAAAACGGCAGCGCCTTCCGCCACTCTTTCGGCAAAAACGCCAGAAACGGCCCGACAATATAGGTCCACATATCTTTCGCTAAATGTACCGGAAGGCGCAATTTCTGCCAGCCATGCCTGTTAAGAAACGAACCAAAGAGTCACTAACATAGAGACTAACCATGCCCGCCCGTCCGTAGTCAATCCAATCCGACACTGTCCGCTCGATCTATTGCCCCATCCGGACAGACTTGGTATATTCCCTCGCGCCTCCAGCCCCGTACTTCACGATTTCGAATTTGTCGAAAAACCGGGCCCGCGTCCCCCGGGAGCAAGCTCCAGCCGCTGCATCCTCGCATGGGCCCGTGTTCCGATCCGCTTGAAAGCGAGGCACGCTACCATGAAAAGCAAGGTTCAATACTCTTTCTCGTTGGCGGTGATTCTCGTGTCGGCCCTCGTTTGGCCCGCCCCGGCTTTGCCAGCCCACCATGCCCGGCTCGTCGTGGATGACGACAAAGTCGAGTGCCCCACTGCGGCGTTCACTCATATCCAGAACGCGATCGACGCTGCCTCTCCGGGCGACGAGATCCACATTTGCAAGGGTATCTACGCTGAACAGATTACGATCCGCAAGCCGTTAGACATCGATGCCGACAACGGCGCCATCCTCATGCCCTCCGCTATGCAAGCGAACACCGCCAGCCTCTTCGACGGCGCTCCCATTGCCACGGCGCTGCTCGTCGCGGGCACAACCGGTGTTTCCATCTCCGGACTGACAGTCGATGGCGCAAACAACGGCATCTCCGAGTGTGCTCCGGATCTCATCGGCATTTCGTTTCAAAATGCTTCGGGTGAACTTGACCGCATGGCCGTCCGCAATTTCAAGCTCGCTCCCTCGCTCAATGGCTGCCAAAGCGGCACCGGCATCTTCGTGCAAAGCGGCAACGGTGGGGTCTCGAAGGTCGAAATCCACGACTGCACTGTTCACGACTTTCAGAAGAACGGCATTACTGCCGATGAAAAAGGCACCACCTCTGTCATTCGTCGAAATGTTGTCACAGGCCTAGGCCCAACAACCGGTGCCGCGCAGAACGGTGTTCAGATCGGCTTTGGCGCTGCGGGATCGATTCTGGACAACCTGGTCACCAACAACGTTTGGGCGCCGTGTACCGCCGCGTCCACCTGCGCCGCGGTCGCCACCAACATCCTCGTCACACAATCCGACGGCATCGAGGTCTCCGGCAACACGGCTGGCATCAGCCAGGTCAACCTCTTCGTTGACGGCAACAATGCCGCCATCGACCGCAACGAAACCTTCGCGACCGCCGTTTTCGATGGCATTCGCGTCCAGGGCGATCAGTCGCGCGTCCGTCACAATCAGGTTTTCAATGGCGCCGAATCCGGCATCTTCCTCGCGGGCAACAACAACGTCGTTACAGATAACACGATCACCGAGGCCGCCATCGGCATTCTCAAAGATAGCGGCTCCTCCGGAAACATCATCACCGGAAACCGCTTCTTCAATACCTCCGTGCTCGTTCAAGACCCCCAACGAATCGATGTAGCAAAGCTCATTTCGCCGAAGCGCTGAAGAGAAGTTAGACTGCGCCTCGGAGAGATCGGCAAACATAACCGAGGCCGCCGGTGCGGCATATTTTCAGAGCCTCGCACCTCACCCATCTTTCGAGCTGCGCTGAACGCGTCGAACAGTACCCGAAGCTAGAACTCCACGCGCTGGAAGAATTCCTTGTCTTTTTCATGCGTGAGCAGCGGCGCGACCTTTGATCTCTCGACCCATCTCGCTTCCGGATTGTCGGGATCAACTGGCCTCAATGATTTTTCGCTCGTTCGGAAGAGAAACATCGTGATCACTTTCAACTCCGAGCGATCATCGCCGCCATCCACCCCAATCCTGTGGCGTTCATACGTTCCTAGCTCGCGGATCAATTCCAAATCGCGAATCCCACTCTCTTCATAGATCTCTCGTTTGGCCGCAACCAGCGCGCTTTCGCCGCGATCGATGTGTCCTTTCGGCAGTGACCAGGATGTTCCGCGTTGACTCACCACCAGCACCTTGCCCTCGCTATTGGTGACCACACCTCCCGCGCTACGCGTCTTCTTCATGCATTTCAGTTTATCCCACGCGGCCTCGTGCGCGTCCGATGTAGCGGCCGGGCTTCAGTTCATCCTGCTTGCCCTGAGCAAAAACGAAGGGAGCCTCGAAGAGCCTTGGTAGCGAGCCTGCCTGCCGCAGGCGGCAAGGCGAGCGCTCCGGGAACCTGTAGCGGCGCAATCAACTTCACAGATTTTGTTTCTCTTTAAAGAGTTCGCGGGGGAAATCGATGCAATATCAGAAGAGGTGTACGGGTGCCGGTACTTGAGCTAGAGAGAGGAGGAAGTGGCACCCGTTAGGTCAGCGAGAGGTCGGCCCTCGCCACACCACGATGAAATAAGGCTACCGCTAGCACGGAAACCCAGACTGTCTCAAAAAAGACAGTCTAAACACTTTATTTGAATCGATCTCCACCGCGAGAATTCAACTTTTGCGCTCTTAGGTGTTCGGCACATACGTGCGACATAAATTCACCGTCGCGCTGGCGCTCATAGGCGTTTTTCATTTCACCGATCGTATCGCCCGCGGGGAGTCCTGACGGCTTAAATTCCCACGCACATCCGGAACAAGCCCAGCCCACAAAACTTTTCCTTTGAACCCACACCATCTCTCTGTCTATTGCGGGAGCTTTACGACTAGCTGGCATTCCCACCGGTCACCACTCCTGACGGTGTTTGTAGCACCTGCGCCCGCCGGTCGCAATAGTACAGACCGGTTTTTTAAGCAGCATTATTCCGATTTTCAAGAAACATTAATTTGCTCCCTCTGGCTACAAGGATCACGCCCTCGCTGCTTCTGGTTCCGACTCAAGTTGGCAATATCGCCACGCCCCTCGAAAGTTTTCCCCCGCAAAGCGCACTCACTGCGTGCAGTATTGAAGTTTGGGCACCCGTACCGAATCGCAACAGTTTCGGTGTGACTCCGCGCTAAAGAGATGGGACTCCGGCAAGCATTGCAAATCCTTGGGCAAGCGCCTGACGAAAAGGTGCAGAAACGTTTCTGCATCGGCCTGCTGTTAGCAATCGTCGCGCTCGCGTACGGCAATTCGTTGGTTAACGCGTTCACTATGGACGACATCCGGCTGTACGTCTCGCAAAATCCTCAAGTGACCCACCCTTCGTTGAAAGCGTTATTCACGCCCCACAAAATTACTAACGTATTTCGCCCTGTGACGTTCAGCACTTTCGCCTTGGACTGGAAAATAGGTAACGGCAGGCCGCTTGCGTTCCACGTAGTTAATCTGGTGCTACATGCGGCAGTCACCCTGCTCTTCTACCTCCTACTGCAAACAGCCTTGCAGTCGTTGCCACACGGGAAGTCGGTAGCGTTCGCGGCCGCTTTGCTGTTTGCCGTGCATCCCATTCACACCGAGGCGGTAGCCTCCATTGTCGGACGCGCCGAATTACTAGCGGCCGGATTCTTGATCGGCGCGTGGCTCCTGCACCTGCATGACCGCGAGATCGCCGCGTCGGTGTGTCTTGTGCTGGCGCTCCTCTCTAAGGAATCCGCCGTGGTCTTTTTGCCGTTAGCGCTGATCGGGGATTTCGCCCGCGGCCAGTGGAAACCCACCCTTCGCTATTTGCGAATCGCCGGTGTCACCCTGCTGTATCTGGGCGTGCTCTGGAAAGTCCAGGGAGGCCACTTTGGTCCACCCAACATCTCGGTGTTGGATAATCCTCTCGCCTCAATTCCTGCCGCGCCGAGAATTTTCAATGCACTTCACGTCGCGTGGAAATACGTCGGTCTTCAGGTTTATCCCGCAACGCTTTCCTGCGACTACTCCTACAACGAGATCCCGGTCTACGATCTGCGCTACGGTCTGCGCGGTACGCTGCCCTCGGCGATTGCGGCATTAGCCGCCCTGGGCGCGTGGATATGGGCGGTGCGAAAACGGCAAAGCGGATTGGTGTTGGCTGGCGGCATATATCTGGCCGGATTCGCAACTACGGCCAACATCTTTATCCCGGTAGGAACGATCATGGGCGAGCGCCTTGCGTATTTTCCTTCCGCGGGTTTTTGCCTGCTGGTCGCGTTAGCATGGAACTGGCTGCAGGAACGCCAACGCAAGCTCGCAGTGGGAGTGTTAGCCGCTCTCGTCGCGGTGCTCGGACTGCGCACGGTGATACGCAACCGCGATTGGAAAGACAATCTAACGCTCTACACCGCCGCAGTCAGGGCCGTGCCTGGAAGCGCCAAAATGCACCAAAACATTGCGTTCGAATACATGGAGGCTAAAAAGCTCGATCTTGCCCGCGAGGAGCTTCAGACTGCGCTTCAAATCAATCCAGCTTACCCCGAGGCTCTGGCGCTTTATGGGCTGCTGGAGTCTTGGCAAGGTAATTACCGGGCAGCAGGCCAAATGATGGAGCGGGCGTTCTACATGACCCGGCGTGAGGATCCCGCCTACGATGCGATCGCCGTAAATCTGGCGACACTGTACATGCAAACCGATCATCTCGATGGCGCGCTGGACCTATTGAATCGCGAAATTTCCGAGTCCCCAGGATACGCGCGCGCGTGGGCAAACCGAGCCGTCGTCCGCTATAAGGGCGGCCAGATAGCATTAGCCCGTGCCGACGCCGAAATGGCTCTCCGTTTGGATCCCGGTAATAGGCAGGCCCAAAACCTGATGCAGTTGCTCAACGCCTCAAATCCGCCGGCATCGTCTCGGTAACGTCCGTCCAGAGATTTGTGTCGTCTGAATTGCCTAGCCCAAAAGCGGGAGTCGCGCCTCAACGACGGTGCCAGGTTCGGCCCTTGTGACAAGCAACTCGCCGCCCAATTGGCGAAGGCGCTCGCGCATGCCACTGATGCCGACGCCCTCTCCAGCGCCCGGCTTCATGCCGGCCAACTCCCGCGGCAAGCCCTTGCCGTAATCCCGAACGCGTACACTCACACAGTCCGCCTGCTTTTCAATCTCGACGCGAGCGCTCCCGCTGCCGGAGTGTCGGTACACATTAGTGAGCGATTCCTGAACCACGCGAAAAATCGCCACCTCGATGTCTTTCGGAAGACGCGGAAAAGCATGTGGCATCACTGAAAGCGAAGCTTGAATATTGCTTCTCTTCGTAAAGCCGTCCACATACCAGTGCAGGGCCGCGCGCAACCCTGCCTCATCGAGCAGTGGCGGGTGCAGAAGGTAGGAGAGGTTGCGCACCATGCTTAAGGCGGTTTCCGCGAGCTGGCTGGCCTCCTTATTCTTGTCCCCTGTGTCCAGCGCCAGCTTGAGACCGGTGAGCTGCTGGCCTAGCTCGTCATGCAGGTCGCGGGCAAGCCGCCGGCGCTCCTCGTCTTGAATCTGCAGCAAACGCGCCGAGAGTCTTTGAAGCTCCAGGGTTCGCAACTCAACGGTGTGCTGGTACTCAGCAAGCTGTGCGACCCGGGTCCGCAGTTCCTTGTTCAGCTCCTGAATACGGTCTTCCCATTGCCTGCGTTCGGTCATGTCCTGCGTAACCTTGGCGAAGCCGGCGAGCCGGCCAGCGCTATCGTGCAGCGGGGTAATGATCACCGATGCCCAAAAGACCGTGCCATCCTTCTTCACGCGCCAGCCCTCGTCGGCGAAGCGCCCTTCTTTTTCGGCAAGCGCCAGCTCGCGGGCCGGCCAGTCGCTTTGCGCCGCCTCGGGGAGATAAAACTTTGAAAAATGTTGACCCACTATTTCGTCCTTCGTGTAGCCCTTGATCGCTTGCGCGCCTTCGTTCCAGGTAATGACCACACCCTCGAGATCTAGAACAAAAATGGCATAGTCCTTAACGCACTCGACCAGCAGCCGAAAGAGCTCGTTGCTCTGGGTGGCGGGTTCCACTACTCGCCGAACAGGCACCGGGGCCGAACCGCGTTCTGCCAAGGGTTCCCTCCAAAAAACGAAACTTGATGAACCTAAAGCCTATAGTCAACACTCGCCGTCACAATACAGCAATCACTGTGCCTAGTTTTGCCTCGCAAACAGACTGAACGAGGCTGCGGTTCTTGTATTTTTCCGCAACACCCTCATCCCATTGGGCTTACAAGTCAATGGCAGTTCTCGCTCCGTCAACTCCGCATTCTCAGCGTCTCAACCCGTTGGCTCGTTTAGCCGCCGTGGCGGACAAAACCCTTTAGGATTCACAACCATCCCCATTGCCCCGGGGTGCATGTGATTTCTAAGGCTCGTCACTCGCCACTGACCGTAGTAGTCTCTCCCGCATGATCTCGCCATCTGACCGCATCCTCGTGCTCCTTTCGCTCGCGCTCTCATTTGCGCCCGCCACTCTTGCGCATACCGAGCCTAAAACAAAATCGACGCACAGGCAGATGGTCATCGCCCACGTAACCGTCATCAACCCCGCCACATCCTCCGTGCAGCCCGACTCCATCGTCGTAATTAACGGAGATCGCATCACGTTCGTCTCGCACTCCGCCGTCGTGCCGCTCGCGAAAAACACGCGCGTCATCGATGGCCGCGGCCAATTCCTCATCCCCGGCTTGTGGGACATGCATGTGCACTCCGCCTTCGGCGACTGGTTCCCCGGCGGACGCGACATCATCCTGCCGCTCTTCATCGCCAACGGAGTCACCGGCGTGCGCGACATGGGTGGCGACATTCCCGTCCTCTTCGCCTGGCGCAAGCAAATCGCAGCCGGCGAGATCATCGGCCCGCGCATGATTATTTCCGGCCCAATGCTCGACGCGCTTCTGCCCGACGGCAAGCTGCGCTTCCCCAGCTCCATCGCCGTCACTACACCGGAGAGCGCGGTCGCCGCCGTGGACTCGCTCAAAGCGCAAGGCGTCGACTTCATTAAAGTCCAGAGCGTCATTTCCCACGACGCCTATCTCGCCGCGGCTGCGGAAGCCCGCAAGGTCGGTCTCCCTATCGTAGGCCACGTACCAGACAAAGTTCGCATCAGGGAAGCCATCGCCGCGGGACAAAAAAGTATTGAGCACCTCATGGGCAGCTTCGAGGGCTGCTCCACCGAAGAAGATAAATTCATTGCCGGCCAGGGCGATCTGAAGCTTCTGCTCGCCACGCAAGACAAACAAAGGTGCGATGCGTTGCTTCGTCAGCTCGCGCAAAACAAAATCTGGCAAGTGCCCACGCTCGCCTGGCAACGCGGCGGCACCTTTCTCGACCAGCGCGACCTGAAGCACGACCCGCTCGACAAATATGTTCCCGCCTACTGGCGCGATGTCACCTGGAAGCGCTTCACAGACGAAATGATGCCCGGCCTTCAGCACGATCCGCTGGAGCTCCGCCAAAAATATTTCGCCGCCAATCTGCAAATGGTGGGAGCGCAACATCGCGCCGGCGTTCCCTTCCTGGCTGGAACCGACACCGCGCCCGGCGTCTACATCATGCCGGGATTCAGCCTGCACGATGAGCTAGCCAACTTCGTCGAAGCCGGCTTTACGCCGATGGAATCGCTGCAGACCGCAACCAGCAATCCCGCGAAATTTCTAGGAATGGAAAGCAGCTATGGCTCGATAGCGACGGGAAAAGTCGCGGACTTGGTCCTGCTCAGCGCAAATCCGCTAGACGACATTCACAACACGAAGAAGATCACCGCGGTACTTGCCAACGGCCGCCTGTTCGATCGCGCCGCGCTGGACCGCATCCTAACTCAGGTGGAAGCCGCGGCCAAGCGCACCAGCGGGCAAGCGCGCTAACTTTAAAATAACCTCCACTTCGACTTCTGCTTCTTGACGCACAAGCACGTGGGCGAGTACTCCGGAGCAACGACCGTGACGTGGTTCGGCAAGTCGTACGTCACTTCCGTGCTGAGCTGCGCCGACGCCTTGGACTTGTCGATGCGATATTCATACTCCACCGTCAGCGGCAGCGGATCCTCGGATTGGTTCGACGCGAAGGTCCACGAGCACAAATTTTCTTTCGCCGCGCTGACCAGCGCCGGCGGGCCGGCCACCGTATCCGTGAAGCCGAACCGGCCATCCTTGTGCACCAGAATCTTCAACACCACTTTTCCGTGCACTTTCGCCTGCCACGCCATCTCCGGATAACTCGGCGCCTGAAAATGCGTCACCCGCGGCGATTCCGCCGTCAATGGCGCTATGGCAGTCGATGGCGCAACGGCAGTCGATGGCGTGTCCGTAAAAAGCAAAAACGAGAAAAGGAATGCAAGAAGGGTGTTCATTCCCAACCTCCAATGTCTGCTGCGAACTCTTTGCGCGACGGCGCCGCGATCCTGAGGTCAATCATTTTTTACTCGCGTACTCCTCTGCGCCTATGCAACCGGTCAGTTTCCTGCCTCGCTCTTTTTGCGCGCCGCTTCGAACTCGTCGCCGTGCTGCCACCCTTGCAGCTCCGGAGCCATGGCCGCTTGCTGACCAAGCAAGAACCCAAACCACGCCATCTTCGCGAGCCCGCTGAAATCCATCTCCGGGCGATATTCGTCGCTCGGCTGGTGATAGTGGTGATCCACATAATCCTGCGCCTGCGCGGCGCCCCACGCTGCGTCGTGGCCTTTGTACTTCAGGCCTTCGCTGATGGAAAAAGAAGGAACGCCTACGCGGGCCAGGCTGAAATGGTCGGAGCGGTAGTAGTGCCCGGCTTCGGGACGCGAATCCGCTCGAATCGCCAGGTCAAATGTTTTTGCCATCGACTCCACTACTGGATAAAACGTGGTGCGCTCCGCCCCGCTTACTTCTACCTCTTCGGGATCACCAATTGGTGCGAGCGCATCATAATTCAAGTCGAGGGTAATTTTCGAGGGGGAAACGGGGGAATGCTTGCCCAGGTATTCGGAGCCCAACAGCCCCTGCTCTTCCGCGGTGACGGCGGCAAAGAGAATGGAGCGCTGCGGCGTGAGTTTCGAGAGCGACCAGGTTCGCGCGAGTTCCAGCAAAATGCCGCAGCCGGTGCCGTTGTCGACCGCGCCGTTGTAGATGTTGTCGCCGCTCATGCTGGGATTGACCCCCAAATGGTCGTAATGCGCGGTGTATAACACAGCTTCGCCGGCGCGTTTCGAATCGGCTCCGGGCAATTTTGCAATTACGTTGCGGGAAACGAAGGGATGAAGCTGGCTGGCGACGTGGGCTTGCAAGCGCACGGGCAAGTCGAACGGTTTGAACTCGCGCGATTGCGCCTGCTGAAACATTTTGTCGATGTCCTGCCCGGACATGGTGGCAAGCTTCTTGGCGACGTCTAGTTGAATCCAGGAAGCTGCCTGCAATTTCGGCGTGGCGTCGCGGCGGAGATGCGATTTCTCCACGCCCCAGGAATTGCGGACCACTTGCCAACCGTAGCTGGCGAGGTCGGTGCGATGGATTATGAGGGTGCCGACGGCGCCGTGGCGCGCGGTCTCTTCGAACTTGTAGGTCCAGCGGCCGTAATAGGTAAGCGCTTTGCCCTTGAAGAATTTCGGGTCGTCGGAAATCGGCTCGTTCACGAAGAGCAGGGCCACTTTGCCCTTGAGGTCGACGCCTTTGTAGTCGTCCCACTGATATTCGGGTGCGGTGATTCCGTAGCCGACGAAAACGATGGGAGCGTCGATGTCGGCCGTTTCCGTCTGGCTTTCGTTGTTGGTGACGAAATCGTCGAGGTTTTTCAGCGGCACGGATTCGCCGTTCGCGGGCACTAGCTTGAAAGAAGTGGCTTCGAGCGTCTTCACGCCCATCATCGGGACGTCTTGAAAATAGGTGCCGTTCTCCGCACCGGGCTTCAGTCCGAACAGTTCGAATTGCGTGGCGATATATTCGGCGGCGATGTCTCCCCCGCGCTGGCCGGTTCCCCGTCCTTCGAGTAAATCGCTGGCCAGGAATTTCACGTGCGCGCGGATTTTCTCCGCATCCGGCGTCTCGATTGAGATGGCCTCGAGCCTCGCGGACGTTGCCGTCTTCTTCTGCGCCGCAAGCGATGCGCCCAGCAGCGTAACCATTAGCAGCAGCAAGAAAATCGACTTTAGACCCCGCATTCTTCTCCGTTCCTCTTTCTATCATTCACGCCGGCGCTTCGAGGGCTCAGGATAAACAACATCTTGTGTACGCCTTGCCAAATCACTGCAAACCCTACCAGCCGACAGCCAAAAACAGCTGTCCTATTCAAGACACATTCGCCACGCTCGCTCGGACGCGCCCGCCTGCGGCAGGCAGGCTGAAGCGCCCCCTTACAACGTGACTCATTTTTTGACCCGATCCTTTAGCAGATTTTTCAGTTCGCTCATGAACTCCTGGACATCCTTGAAATCCATGTATACGCTCGCGAATCGTACGTAGGCGACTTTGTCCAACTTTTTCAGGCGGTGCATGATCATTTCACCGATTTCGGTGGTGGTCAGTTCGCGCTCGGTAGCTTCATGCACGACGCCTTCGATTTCGTCGACGATGGCTTCGAGCTTGGGAGTGGGCACGGGCCTTTTCTCACAAGCCTTCAGCAAGCCTTGCAAAATTTTCTGGCGTTCAAATCTTTCGCGCCGCCCGTCCTTCTTGATGACCATGTAAGGAATTTCGTCGATGCGTTCGTAGGTGGTGAAGCGGCGTCCACATTTGAGGCATTCGCGGCGGCGGCGAATGGTGTCGCCGGTACGGCCTTCGCGCGAATCAATCACCTTGTCGTCTACGTGCGCGCAGAACGGGCACTTCACTCGGCGGACTCTCCCGGCCGGGTTCTCGTGCCGCCACTGCTCCCGGCCATTTCTTTGTCCACGATTTCGTCCTCGTGCTTGGCGATTTCTCGCAATTGTCCCAGCGACCAACCCTCGTGAATCAGCAGGGGAACACCAGCTACAGCGCAGATGGCGAACGAAATCACCCACAACACAATCGCGGCCGCTACGGCCGGCTCCCTTTCTACTCCAAAAATCGCGGTATATGCAATGATGGAGCCCGCTTGCGAGCCCCCGCCGACTCCGGGGACTTGCACGGCGGAGCCGACCAGCGTAAAGGCCATCACCAGCATGGCGTCGCTCAGAGTGATGCTCGCGAGCTTTCCGCCAAAACTGTGCGATCCCCAGAAGTACACCAATAGGACCAGAAACCAATGGGCCGTTGAGTATAGAACTGCCAAGGCCAGTTGGCCCCAGGTGCGGATGGTTTGCACGCCGCGCGCAAACCCCAGGACAATGCGGGCAAATTTTGCTTTCCAAGAGTGTACCGCGATAACCGCTTGCAAGCGTCGCTCCAGCATGGCCGTGCCGTGGACCCTCAGATACACGAGTATGGCGACGGCCACGATGACGCCCGCAAACAGAACCGATCCCGTTGTCTTTGCCGCGGTCTCCAACACGCCGGCGCTTTGGCCTTCTCGCGCATGCGACTCATATAGGAAAAGACCGATGGCAGCAATGACCGCGGCGCTTGCGGTGTCGAATAGCCGTTCGAGCACGTAAATTCCGAACATGTCCGCGATGGGCAGCTTTTCCTTACGGGCGAGCAGCAGCGGGCGAACGGGTTCTCCGGCCCGCCCGAGCAAGAACACGGCGGAAAAGCCCGCCAGGGTCAGCTTGTAGATGTTCCAGAAGTGCGAAGGCCCCAGATTTCGCTGAAAGACTTGCCAGCGCAAAGCACGCAAGGCGTAGCAAGCGTAAATGACGACCACGCAGAGAGCCAGCAGGAAAAGATTGGCGTCACGCACCGCGTGGAGAAGTTTTGCGCCGCTAAAATCGCCGAAATGAAAGAGGCCGCGTGTGTGGTAAGCAACAAACGCCAGGACAGCGAGGCCAATTCCCCCAACTAAAAGGTTCCGCGACGAAGCACGCATGAGCCTGCCAGCCTACTGGCCGCACGCATAGGCGTCAAGCCACTGGAATTTTACAGGATCATTTTAATTTCTGTTGGGCGATCCATTTGTCGGTGCGGGCGTCGAGCAGGTCGAGGGGCAGGGTTCCACCATCGAGCATCGCATCGTGGAAGGTGCGGAGGTCGAACTTGGTTCCCAATTCTTTCTGGGCACGGTCGCGGAGTTCGCGAAACTTGAGTTGGCCAAGCTTGTAGCTAAGAGCCTGCGCGGGCCACGCGATGTAGCGATCGGTTTCGGATTGGATGGTGGGCTCGTCGACCGCGCCCGACTTGCGGAAGAAATCCACGACTTGGTCGCGTGTCCAACCCTTGGAGTGGATTCCTGTGTCGACAACCAGCCGGACGGCGCGGAAAAGTTCGGAGGAAAGCCGGCCGTAGTCTGAAACGGGATCCTGATAGAAGCCGACCTCTTTTCCAAGCTGCTCCGCGTATAGCGCCCAGCCTTCGGTGTAGGCGTTGAACCCGAGCCCGTGGAGCCGGAACTTGGGCAAGCCGGTGAGCTGCTGCTGCACGGATAGTTGCATGTGGTGCCCCGGGACCCCTTCATGGTAGGCGATGGCTTCGTCGTCGATCAGTGAGCGCTCCGCGAAGTTGGATGTGGCGACGACGACGCGGCCGGGCCGCTTCCCGTCCGGGGTGCCAATCACATAATGACTTGCCGTAGCAGCCTGGAAGGCAGGGATCGGCTCGACAGTTACGGGCGACTTAGGGAGAAGAGTGAAGAGCTCGGGCAGTTTGGGCTCCATCTGGGCAATGTAGCGGCGAAAGTCGTCGAGAATCTGCTCAGCGGAGGCGGGTTTGTATTTAGGATTAGTCTTGAGAGATGCGCGGAAAGAGGCGAGATCCGAGAAGCCCTCTTTTTTCGCGATCACCGTCATTTCGCCCTGGATGCGGTCGATTTCGCGAAGGCCGAGTTGGTGGATCTCGTCCGGTCTCATGTGGGTGGTCGTGCGGCCGTAGATGTCGTTCTGATATCGCTTCTCGCCGTCTGGCAGAGAAGTAACCGTAAGGGTGGTGCGGCCGTGGGGAGCATATTCCGTGCGAAGGAAGGCAGCGAAAGTCTTGTAGGCGGGGATGACATCGGTGTCAACAGCGGCGCTGATCTGTTGCGTTAGACGCTTCTGCTCCTCTGGAGAGATGTTGGCGGGGTATTTCTTTGTCGGAATCAGGAAGGGATCGGCATCTACTATGCCCAGGCATTGAATCGGGACTTTCTCGAGGAGAAAGCGTACGGGCATGAGGTTGTCCTTCATGCCGGCGCGGAGGACCTCGGTGGTCTGACTAAGGGCACGGGGGATCTGCTGAAGTCGGGCTATGTAGTCTTCATAGTGCTTCACTGAGTCGAGAGGAACGGACAGAGGCAGATCCGCGAGAGCGGTATGGATGCCGTTGAACTGGCTGATCGGCATCTCAAATTCTCTCAGGTCGAAGTCGGCGATGCGCTGCTGGAGGACACGAACGAGGAGGTCGTGGGAGAGCTGATCCTGGTCGGAAAAGCCGGTGATGGCGATGGCATTAAGGCGGCTCAAGAAAGCATGGTCGGTTTCGTTGCGCTGAGCAATGGCGGCGAGTGAATAGTCGCCGAGCTTATCGTTGTAGCGGTAGTCGCCGTACGCAGTCGCGCGAGTGGGGAAGTTGCGGAGGTCGGACTCGTACTGCTCGTCGAAAAGGGCGTTCTGCGCAGCGAGGCGATCAGCAACCGGCTTGACATCCTGGGCGAATGCCGAACCGCCAAGGGTGAGCAGGAAAACAAGGCTTTGGTAAAGTCGCATAGGGCGTGAGCGTAGCAGAGGTCAGAAGTTCGTTGCACGAAGAAATTGGCGCCCCCGTACGGGTATGAAAACTTGCCGAGAAAGAGAGGGGCGCCGAAGGGAGTAATTTACCGGATTGATGTTGGCGCTTTCGGATTTGAGCCCGGCGTGGCCTACTCAGCTTCGGACACGTTGGGCCTCGTTGGCACCCTTAACCTCGATAACGGAGTTGTCACACCGATCGTGACCGGGTTCGGGAGTGCTCGAGGACTGCTGTTCGTCGCGCCAGATGGCGATAAAGACGGGGACGACAAGTAAACACAGCGAAACTACCGTCACCGCCCTGCGGCAGCGGCAAGCTGAACCGCACCGTGGTTGTCGCAATGGCCCTCATGCATATGGTGGAGATGACCAGCGACGAGGTAGTCCGTATGATCGCCGTGGGGAACGGCTTCATGCCCGCAGCCTGGGCCGTGCTTGTGGGTGGCTTCGTGACCACTGCAGGAGTGTCCGGAACTGCATTTCGCCGGGTTGTTGGAAGTCACTTCCAGCTTGTGCTCGTCCACATGATCGCCATGCACATAGTGCATGTGGCCATCGTGAAGGAAACACTGATGCCCATCGTGCATGAGAGCCGTGTGGCCGCACTTATTCCCATGCTGATGCGAGTGTCCTTGGTGAATTTCGTGACCCATTTGGTCCTCCTTTGAGTGCCCTTTGTAGTGCGATGCCGGACCTTTCGCGCAGGTAGCAGAAAAAGTGGGGCAAGAAGTGGTAGCTGGAGTGTGAGAAGGCACGGAACAGTTGGTCTGAATGAACCACCGGAGCCGATACAGCGCGCGAGTCAGTAATGGTACTGCACCACGCCAGTTCGCTTCTGCTTCGTCCCTGCGACGTTTGGACAGCATGCCCGCTTCGGCATACTATGTAGGTCTTCGCGGTGATTCTATTCCAGAGGTGTGCGATGAAATGCTTAGTTCCGGTTCCGAGTGGATGCGTCGATCACCTGAAGCAAGCTAAAGAGACAGGTATCGGCTACCAGGTTGTCTCGGTGGAACTCAAAGACGGCAGAGCTTTCGAGCAGGTCGTCGTGAGCGAGGGCTGCATTATCGAGGTCCGCGGGTATACGGAAATTCCCTTTGGTTCTGATGACGTGGCATCGATAAGCGTGAATCACAAGCGTTGGAATTTCAGGGACGGCTCGGACGCACGCGGTAAAAGTAGGGCTGCCACGGCTTGATCCCGCCGCCGGGATGGCGGCTCTATAGAACACTCTAAGGCAGAAGTGCTTTCGGGCTTGCCCGGACTCAGTTCTTTTTTTGTTCCAGCTCGACCCACCGCGCGTAAAGCTCATCAATCGTCCTCTGCGCCGCGTCCATTTCCATCGACGCCGCGTGCAATCGTGCGCCATCGCTCATGATCGCCACGTCCTGCAAGACGTCATGCTTGGCTTGTAGTTCCTTCTCCGCATCCGCGATGCGCTGCTCGATGGTTTCTAATTCCCGCGCCTCTTTATAGGAGAGCTTCTTTCTTGTAAGGGACGACTTGGGCGCGTTTGTTATTCCGCTGGGGCTCTGCGTTTCGACGGACAGGTTGCTCTTGCCAGACGCCAGTTGGGAGCGCTGCCAAGACTCCCATTGCGTGTAGTCGGCAAAACGTTCCGCGCCACCGAGGCCATCGAGCCCGAGCACAACCGTCGAGACGCGATCGAGCATATAGCGGTCGTGAGTGACAAGCACCAAGGCGCCGCGGTATTCCAGAAGGCTCTCCTCCAGCACCTCCAGCGTGGGGATATCGAGATCGTTGGTGGGCTCGTCCAGCAGCAGGACGTCGGCCGGTTGCAGCATGAGCTGCGCGATCAACACGCGAGCGCGCTCGCCGCCAGAGAGCCGGCCGATGCGTTGATTCAAGTTTTCTCCGGTGAATAGAAAACGTGCGGCCCAAGCGGCCACGTGAATCACCCGGTCCTGATAAATGACCGAATCACTGTCTGGCGCGAGGGCCCGACGCAGGGTAATGTCCGGGTCGAGCTCCCGATTCTGGTCGAAGTAGACGATGCGCAAGGATTCCGCCTGACGCATGCTGCCGCGCGTGGGCTTGAGTTCACCTTTCAGGAGCCGCAGCAGCGTCGTCTTCCCGCTGCCATTTGGACCGACGAGCCCCACGCGCATGCCGGAGGTGATGATGAAATGAATATCGCGAAAGAGCGTGCGATCGCCCAAGGCATAACTCACGTCATCAAGGGTGATTAACTGCTTGGTTTGCCGGTCGGAGGCGGAGAAATCGATTTTCGCGCTCGTGCTCCGCGTGCGCGCATTCATTTCCGAGAGTTCACCGATCATCTCGCGCGCTTTATCGATGCGCGCCTTCGATTTCGTGGTCCGCGCTTTGGGGCCGCGGCGCAGCCAATCGATTTCTGTATGCACGCGATTCTCGAGCGCCTCTTGCCGGTTTCGTTGCGCGTGGAGGTATAGCTCCTTGGCCTCCAGGAATGTGCTGTAGTTTCCGGAAACGCGCAGCGCGCCATCTTCATAAGCTGGATTGAGTTCGACAATTTCGTTGGCGACGTTTTCGAGGAAATAGCGGTCGTGGCTGACTACCACGCTGGCGAACGGCGCATTCTGCAAGACGGTTTCCAGCCACTTGATACCGGCGAGATCCAGGTGGTTGGTCGGTTCGTCGAGAAGCAGAATGTCCGGCTTCTGGACCAGCGCCTCGGTGATGGCCAGTCGCTTGCGCCAGCCGCCTGACAGCGTTGCCGCGCCGGCATCGAGATCAGTGAAACCAGCGCGGCCGAGGATTTCGGCAATGCGCGAGAGGCGTTCGGCGTCGGGGATTTTCGCTTGATCGAGCGCTCTATCGATCACCGAGCGAATCGTCTCACCGGGCGCGAATTCCGATATCTGCAGCACGCAACTGACCCGCGTGCCTTTGCGGATCGCGACTTCTCCGCTGTCTGGACTTACCCGGCCGTTCAGAATCTCGAGAAGAGTCGATTTGCCGGAACCGTTCGGCCCGATGATGCCGATGCGGTCACCTTCCGATACCGTGAAGGAGATATCTTGAAAAAGTGGAGCGACTCCGTATCGTTTTGACAGTCCTTGTGCGCTGATGATTGGTGGCAAGTTGCTGGATGTTCTCCTGAACCCAGGGTTCGTTAAGAGTACCAGCAGCCGCGATGGGATACGAAACTGGTTGATGTCGCCTTAGAGGCATTGCGTTGACGGTGTCCCCAGTCGGTGTGTCAGTTTACATGGGGCCGTTTAGGCCGTCGCCGCGCGTGCCGCTTGTGGCAAGGGCAAGCTGACTTCCAGCTGCGTGCCGGTGGGGAGCGAGTGGAGTTGGAACCGGCCGCCGCACAGTTTCACGCGTTCCTGCATGCTGCCGATTCCCACTCCGATTTTGGCAGGCGACGATGCATCGTCCGTGGGTTGGGGAAGGCCCGATCCCTGGTCCTCGACGGTGATGGCGATTTCGCCGGGATCTAGGCCGATGCGAACCTTGGCGGTAGAGCTGTGCGAATGCTTGCGGACGTTGGAAAGGCTCTCCTGGACGACGCGAAAGATAGTGGTCTCGAGTTCCCGGGGTATGCGAATGGGACGCTCGGGTAGCTCCAACTCCACCAGGATTCCGCTGCGCTCGCAGAAGCCCTCAATAAATAGGCGCAAAGCCGGAAAAACCCCCAGTTCTTCGAGCATCGGCGGGTGAAGCACGTACGAAAAGGTTCGCACCTCTTGGAGACTCGAGCGCGCGAGGTCGGCACATTCGGTGAGCTTCTCACGCACCGCCGGACTGAGGGATGGTTCGCGACCGAGAAGTTCCACGTTGATAACGATCATGGATAGATTCTGGCCGGTCGTGTCATGTAGTTCGCGGGCCAGCCTGCGCCGTTCGTTGTCCTGAAGAGTCAGCAACCTTCCAGTCAGTTCGCGGAGGAGCTCCCGCGTTCGCTGCAGCTCAATGACCTGGCCCAGGGCGGCCGCTATGGTGGCAAAGACCTCCTCGAAGAGGGCATCTTGTGGAATGGGGGCGCCGGAGAAGAACACACAGACGGCCTTGATATCTTCGCCGGCCAGGACGGGCATACCAAGAGCAGAGCGAAGGCCTAGTTCATGCGCGGCCTGTTGCCCGTTGAGATCCAAGTCGCGCTCGAGGTCGCGCAGTACGATCGGCCTGGCGCTGCTGAGCATGCGCAGCTGCCAATCGACCCCTGACCGCAAGCGGTTCATTCGGATGGCTTTGTTCCGAAATCCGCGAGGATCCAGGAAGGGCACATGCCAAACCTCGTTGGTGCCGCGCAGGTCCAAGGCAAGGTCTTCCGACAGGATGCGGGCATGTGCGAATGGCCACTGCGTGCACTCGCACACTCTACGAAGGGCCAGCTTGAGGACGTCTAAAACACTGGCGGATTCCCGGGCAGCGACTTCTGCCGTGCGCAGTAGCCGGGCATATATGGGTTCGTTGGTTTGTGGTTCTTCAGGTTTGCACCGATACACTTTTTGCTGTTTCAAAGTCCACTCCCTTTAGGCACCGGGGCCACAGCCACTCAGTTGGAAACCGACACTGCTTCGGGAGGCTTCCTGTGAAGGTACGACCCGGCAAATTTTTACGATGATGAGCGCTAACCCGCAAACACCATCCGGCCTCAACCCAACTGGCAAGACAAAGCCGCGACAGCGGGCCAAGGAGCGCCCGATCCGTGCGCTTCCCCCGAGGCGGCGCGGTCCTCCGACTCCCAGCAGCGAAGGACACATCGCCCTAGGCTGCAAGCAAAGAGTGCGCGAGATCCCGCATCTAAAATCGTTGGTGCGGTAACGTGCACTTGTCCTTCCACTAATGGTTTGGCGTTCCGAAAATCGGTAGATTGATGTAGTGAAGGGAGTTAGTGTGCGGCACATACAGCAGACGTAGGTTAGAAAGTAAGCCAGACGCGTCAATGCTTTGACCACAGCCTGACACGGGGCCGGCAGGAAAATATGGAACTTCCGAGAGGTACTGCAGGTCAGGCTGATAGGACGAATGGACTATCAACCGCAAGGGAACTGTCGGCCACTATAGGACCATGAAGAGAACTGTCGTTTGGCTCACTGATAGACAGCTGCGAGCATTAGGGAGAATGTCGAAGGAGTCGCTGGCGCCAATCTCCGCCCTGGTGCGACACGCGGTGGACAAGTTCCTACAAAATAGCGGACGGAAACACTACCGCAAAGCAGCCACACGCCGTTAGCGCCAGAAGCCTGGCCGGAACATTTTTTGGCTCAAAAGTCGCCCCTAGAAGGTGTTGGGTCTTTACTTGGCCTGCACCTTGTGGAATACTCGCGGCATCAGAGGCAAGTGCACTGTAGTGCACTAGGATTTGGGCACTTTTTCCTCGGCGGGAACCCAGTGGCGAACACGATGCGGTTAGAGCAGGGCAACGGCGAGATTGTCGGTCAAAGCCGTGCCCTGAAGCAGGTGATTCAGCAGATAGAGACAGTCGCCGCCACGGACGCCGCGGTGCTGCTGCTGGGAGAAACGGGCACCGGGAAAGAACTCTTCGCCAGGGCCGTTCACCGCTTCAGTTCGCGGCGGGCGCAGCCCTTGGTTCGAGCGGAATGCGCGTTAATTCCGGCGGGGCTGCTCGAGAGCGAATTGTTTGGCCACGAGCGAGGAGCATTCACCGGCGCTGTAGGGCGTACGATTGGGCGCGTCGAGCTGGCCAACAAGGGAACCCTGTTTCTCGACGAAGTGGGGGATATTCCGCTGGAATTGCAGTCGAAACTCTTGCGCGTCTTGCAGGAGCGCGAATTCGAGAGGCTGGGGAGTTCGAAGACGATCCAAGTGGACTTTCGGCTCGTGGCGGCGACCAACCGAAGTCTGGTGGAGATGGTGGAAAGCGGGCAGTTCCGCAGGGATCTCTACTACCGCCTCAGTGTGTTCCCCATTGAAATCCCTCCCCTGCGCGAGCGCGCCGAAGACATCCCTACTCTGGTGTGGCACTTCGTGAAGAAGTATTCAGAGCACATGAACAAGCGAATCGAAACGATTCTGCCGGAAGACATGGACGCGCTGGTGCATCACGGATGGCCAGGCAACGTGCGAGAGTTGCAGAATGTAGTGGAACGTTCCGTGGTTGTTTCCTCGGGCGAGGTGCTCTCCCTTTCGCGCCCGGCCGAGGCTAGCCGGCCCGACGCCTTCCGCGGAACGCGAACACTCGCCGAAGCGGAACGCGAGCATATCATGCAGGCGTTGCGGAACGCCGATTGGGTGCTGGGGGGTCCGCACGGAGCGGCGGTGCGGCTGGGCGTGAAGCGCACGACACTGCTGTACAAGATGCGGCGATTGGGAATTGACCGGC
>Ga0209240_1000067_pt1 | contig 37199 bp, 31 predicted proteins | sample GraSoi_2013_80cm_FD_185828 | JGI IMG/M metagenome (GOLD analysis project Ga0209240, IMG submission 185828) | Grasslands soil microbial communities from the Angelo Coastal Reserve, California, USA - Sample 9_17_2013_80cm (SPAdes) (version 2) | ecosystem: Environmental > Terrestrial > Soil >...
CAGCGCGGCGTCAAGCGGCTGCCGATCAGCTGGACCGCATGAGACGCTGAGGCGACACAGCCCGCCGGTGTAATTGACAGCCCCGTGTAGTGCTGTCTACATAGACCAGTGGTCATCGGCGCGCGGCCTGATCGTCCGGTGAGCATGCTTGGGCGGGTGAGCACGGCGGCGCAGCCTCAATCGCAACCAGCCTCCGGCAACGACGGCAAACCCGGCGAGCAAGGCGGCGAAGGCGGCAACGCGAGCAAAATCGGTCGCGTCGGCATGCCCGGCGCCACCGACGTCAGCTGCCGGTGGAGCAGCTGCCCGGGCCCGAGCCCGCGTAGTCGTCGGCGCCGAGATGGCGGCGGGGGGGTGCCGCTTCTTCTCGTATGCCGAGGCCAGCGAGTGCGTCACGGGCGCTGCCGGGACCGGTATTGGAGCCGGTGTGCGTACCGGCGCGCGACTGGGCAAGGTGGGAGTTCGGCTGTCCGTCGGTGATGGCTTGCTGCTTGGTGTGGGGGTCGGAGCGGGACTCGGGGTTTGGGTCGGGGTGGGCGACGGAGAGGTGGTCGGCGAAGTCGGTGTTGGGCTAGGGCTTGGCGACGCGGTCGTTGGGCTGGGGGTTGGCGATGCGGTCGTTGGGCTGGGGGTCGGCGACGGGCTGACCGACGCTGCAGCGGCGACGACGGGGAAGAACGCAACCGTTCCGGCGACGAGGAAGCCGACAATGCTCACTTGGCGCATGCATGCGACGCGGCGCCGGCTCGCAGCAGATGATCTTGGATGTCGGAACCTCGTTCTGGAAATCTTGGCCTCCAAGGTGACCGTCGCGTCTGCACCTTCATTCGGTGCCGCGAATATTCGGTGCCGCGATCGCTTGAAGCAGACTAATGTTAATAATGCTTTGTAACTAGACATACCAGGTGACCGAGTTGGAGGAGGCTCGGGCAGGTCCCCCTTCATTGGTGACCGGCCGTGATCAAACCACTAGTGAGGCATCCGGGATCGAGCGCTCGGGACGGCGGTTGCGAGCGCAACAAAGAAGGAATCTGCGACGTGCCTGGTCACGTGGGTGGACGTGCCCGGTCATGTGGGTGCAGCCTGCCGCCTCCGCCACATGCTCAACCAAACTCGCTCGGGACGCCCTGGCGCTCGACGGCGGCCCGCATCAGTGCGCCCATCTCCTGTCCAGCACGGACCACAGGTCCTTCAGCCTGCGTCGGCCTGAGACGTCAATCAGCTGCTCGTGGAACTTCGTGTCGCTATCGAAGAGTGCGTCCAGGTCACGGAAGCGTATCCACTCGGTTGACACTCATACAGCAGGTGCGAGACATTAGCGGCTGCTTCGTCAGACGCGTCGACCAGGCTGGAGTTCGCAGGTGATTCCCAGGAATCCGGGCGAGAATCGAAATCAGCCCGTCGGCGCGGCAGCGGGCTTAGCGGCGTGGCCTGTCCCGTCGATCCCCGGTCAGGTGCGCGCTGCGGCCATGCTGATGTACGCCGGTGCCGTGCTCGGCGCAATAGGCCTGCTCTGCTACGGATTTACCACCTCAGCGTCGACCGCGCCGCAGATCTGGCATGTCGGCAATACGACGAGCCGGGCCTACGGAGCCGGCTTCGTCTTCGGGGCGATTCTTTTCGCGGTAGTCGTTGCCGGCCTGTGGCTGTGGATGGCCTGGGCAGTAAGGCGCGGCAGGAACTGGGCGCGCATTGTCTCGGCGGTGTTGTTCGGCCTCGGCGCGCTGCGCCTGCTGGCCGGATTGGCCTCGAACCCGGTTAGCGTCGTCACGCTGACCTGGGCACTGAGCTGGCTCGCCGGCCTCGGCGCGATCATTTTGCTGTTCCAACGGCCTGCCAGCGCTTTCTTTGCGTCCAGGGCCAAGTCGCCTAACCCGCCGGGCTATCCGACCGGATTCAGCAATCAGACCGGGGCCAACCCGCCGCAGTATGGCCAGGCGGCCGAGGCACGGTGGCCCAATCAGGGGCCTTGACACAACCAGTCCGGGTCGCGCCCGAGCAATCCAGCCAGCCGGTCGTTGGCAGGCGCCTCAGGTGTGCCATGCAAGTCTCCGGCATCGCCGTCAGGCCGAGGCGCCGGCGCTCCGCGTGCTCAGCTCGGCTTCGTGTTCGGGGAAGCCTTGCAGGTAATGACGCCTGATCGCCAGCCTCAGCTGGCCGACATCGCCGCTATCCACGGCCTCGAGCAACTGCCTGTGCCGTTCCACGGCGTCCATGAGCCCGATGCCCTGGCGCTCGACCGCCGACCGCATCAGGGCGCCCATCTGGCTATCCAGCATCGACCAGAGGCCCTTCAGCCGGCTCCGTCCCGACAAGTCGATCAGCTGTTCGTGGAACTTCGTGTCGCTGTCGACCAACGCGTCCAGGTCATCGGTGACTGCCGCGGCCGACATGTGCTCGAGCGCCAGCCGCAGCGACCTGGACAGCTCTTTCCTGCGCTGGCCCAGGCCGCCGGCCACGCTCGCGTCCTCGAGCACGTAGCGGGCGTAGCAGACATCCTCGGCGTCCTGCATCGACATCCGGGTCACGATGCTGTAGCGCCGGGGCACGATCTCGATCAGGCCCTCCGACTGGAGCCCTCGCATGGCGTCCCTGATAGTGCCGCGGCTGACGCCGAACTCCGCGGCGAGGGTCGCTTCGACGAGCCTGGTTCCGGCCGGCAGCTCATTGTTCAGTATCCGGTGCCGTAGCCTGCGGCCCACCGCCTCAGGCAGGGACAGGTGCTCAAGAATGGTCCCCAACCCCTTTCGCTTGGCCTGTTCCGCAGGTCACTGTTCCGCAGGTCACTGTTCCGCAGGTCACTGTAGTTTTAGCAGCGCGGTCGTCAAGCCAGCATGAGTATGGACATCCTCGCGCGGTGCGATCAGTGCCCGGGGGCCGGTCAGAATCGGCGTGATGCCAGGGCCGTGGCCGGGCAGCGGGCTTGACCCGTGCACGGTGAGGCCGATGCTCACCCAGTCGCGCCGGTATCCCATGTTGTACCGGGAGTCGATGTCGGTGATGGCGACGAGATCGCCTAGACGCAGGTCCTGGCCATCGCCGGGGCCGAGCTGAAGGTCCAGGTCCCAGCCCGCAGCCGGGCGGCCAAGCCCGTTCCCCGCTTTCTTTGATGGCAGCAGCATCCGCACGCTCACGCCGACGGTGGCACCAACTGAGCTGACCGGCAGGGCCGCGAGCAGATCAGGATCAAGGTTCAGGACGGTAACCCCGGCGGGCAGCCACGCTGGCCGGAAGCCCTGACCCCTCGTGCGGACGCTGACCTGATCGCCAGGGCGCATCCTGGCTAGGTCACTGGCGCGGAAGCCGACGATGACCCGGCCGTTCTCGCCGCGCTTGCCGATCACCGCTCCCCTGGCGCCCGAGGCGGCCCCGGTACGGACCTCGGCCTCGTTGCCGATGCAGGAGTAAAGCACCAGCGCGTGCCTGGCGGCGGCGTCGCCGTGCGTCAGGCAGGCGCCGGGTGCCGCGTGGTCGCCCTCGAGCGCGAAGACCGAGTCGCCGAGCTCGAGGCCGAGGATCACGCCGCCGTCACCTACCGGGACATAGGGTGCCCCATCGGCGTCGACTCGGTACGGGCTGTCGCCGAGTTCGGGATGCTCCACCGTGCCGAGCAGGTTGACGGCCACTGCGTTAAGCTGCGCGTTCACTGCTCGGCCCGGCCCTGGTTGTGGTACCAGCTGGATAGGTTGGCAGCCGGGTCATCGACCAGGCGGAACGCGTCGGCCCGGCCGCTCAGCAACGTGCTTGGCCCAGGTCCGTGCCCGAACAGCATGCACTGGCCGGTGCAGATCACGCCAATGGTGAGGTATCCGGGCCGGTAGCCGCGGCCGTATCTGTGGTCCTGGTCGGTCATCGCGACGATGTCACCGACCCGAAGCGACTCAAGCCCGAGGGAGAGATCAGCGCCCAGGCTTTCGTAAGCGCCCATCAGGTCGGTGTTGGCGTATTCGGAGATCATGCCGACGCCCGCGCCGACCGCCTCCGCCGGGATGCGCGCCGCCACGTGCACCTCAAGCCTGCCGTCCGCCGTCGTACCGCCCGGCATCAGCTCGAGCAGGCCGGGCGAGCAGTTCTTCACCACGATCGACGGGTGATCGGCCAGCCGGAGGCCCTGACCGACGGCGATGATCGTCACGGCGTCACCGGTGGTGAGCCTGGCCGCCGCGGCCTCGGCGAAGTCCACGAGCACGTAAGCGTGCTGGCCGATGACGTGCCCGACCAGGCCGCGAGCCGGCCCGGACGCCACCGTGACCTGATTGCCAACGCAGGTGAGGAACTGCACCGCCATGTTGGCGGCCGGATCGGCGTGCCGAACCGACGCTCCGGGTTCCAGGTGATCTGCGGCATACCCGGTCGCCGGGTCGCCGCAGTGCACGCCGAGCGTGACGCCTCCCATGCCGGGCAGCACGAACGGCTGGCCGTCAGGACCGATCCGGTAACCGTGCCGGTCGGCCAGGGCAGGCCAGACCTCACCGGTCAGCACCTGGGTGACCAGCCGCTCGGCGTTGGTGACCGCCTTCATCCGCCGGTACTCCGATGGCCCGCGGCGCCGGCGGCTTGCTCGAGCGGGAAGCTGACCCAGGCTCGCTGGCGGAACGAGGCTTCGAACGCGTTGATCGTCTCCTGCACCAGCGCCGCCTGTGCGAAATCGCCCTGGCTCGCCGCGCTGTCGCCCTGGATTTCGGTGATGAAGTCCGCGATGAGATTGGAGTAGAAGAGGAACTCCCACGGCTCGCCCGAATGACCGCCAGGCGGGAAGAAACGCGCAGGGATGTCCAGCTCCGTGAACTCCACCGCGTCCTTGCGGGCGGTCTTGATCGTCTGGCAGATGCCGAACTCGTCGACCAGCCGGACGATGATGGCGCCCTCCGACCCGTAGATCCGGGCCTCGATTCCCGGGTAGTTCCCGACGGTGACATAGGAGGACTGGATCGAGGCCAGCGCCCCGGATGAGAACTCGGCGATCCACATGTCACCGTCATCGATGTTGACCCTGGTCATCTGGCCGGTGTCACGGACCATGCGGACCGGCACGAAGTTGCGCATGGTGCCCACGACAGCCTGCAGCGGCGCGCCGACCCACCAGTGCATGATGTCGATGACGGGGGCGCCGTAGCCCTCGATCGACGACACGGCGATCTCGGCCGGATCCGCGTCCTGGTCGACCTGGCGCAGCGGCGTCGCCGGGTCGATCCACTGGCTGTTCTGCTCGAAGCCGTTGAACATAAAAGGCTCGCCGACGAAGCCGGCGTCGATCAGCTCCCTGGCGAACCGCGTCGCCGGAGCGTAGCGGAAGGTGAAGCCGACCTTTGTCTTCAGGCCCTTCGCCGTCGCGAGCTCGGCGGCCTGCCTGGTCTCGCGGTAGTCGGGGTGAACCGGCTTCTCGCACAGGACGTGCTTGCCCGCAGCCAGCGCGTCCCACGAGATCTCGAAGTGCGGCCTGTTGCCCGTGACCACGTCGATCACGTCGATGTCCGGATCATCGAGCAGGTCGCGGTAGTCCTGCACCGCCCGGGGCACGCCAAACCTGGCGGCCGCGCTGGCCAGGGCGTCCGGGTCGGTGTCGGCGACCGCTACCACCTCGGCCCTGCTGTCGCGCTGCCAGCCGGGCAGGTGAGCGCGCTGCGCCCAGCTTCCCGTGCCCACCACGGCGACGCGCAGCCTGCTAGCCGCCATCAGCTTGTCCCGCCTTCCAGCATCATTGCCCGGCCTCAGTACCCGGCTTGCGTGTCGAACACGTTGCGGAGCGGCTCCCCGGCGAGCCAGCGCCCGATGTTGTCGATGAACAAATCCGTCAGCAGCCGGTTCTCGGAGGCCACCGTCGATGCCGAGTGCGGCGAGATGATCACGTTGTCCATCGCCCACAGCGGCGAATAGGAGGGCAGCGGCTCGGTCTCGAATACGTCCAGGCACGCGCCGCCGAGCCGCCCCGGAGCCAGGGCCTCGATCAAGGCGCTCTCGTCGATCACCTGGCCGCGGGACAGGTTCACCAGCACAGATCCTGGCCGGAGCAGGGCAAGCTCGCGGCTGCTGATCAGGTGATGCGTCCGCGCGGTCAGCGGGCAGGCCAGGATCACCGCGTCGACCGATCCGAGCACGTCGCTGATCCGCGAGTCAGGCACGTACTGCGAGACCCCTGATACCTGGTAGCTGCGCCCCGGCCGCCCGGCTCCGCACACTTCCACGCCGACGGCGGCCAGCACCCTGGCGACCTCACGCCCGACGCCGCCAAGCCCGACCAGCAGCACGCGCGATCCGCGCAGCAGCGTCATCGCATGCCGCTCCCAGTGCCTGGCCGCCTGATCGCGCGCCAGCCTCGGCATGCCCTTGACGAAATGGAGCAGCCCGAGCAGCGCGAACTCCGCCAGCGGGGCGCCGTGCACGCCTGCGGCCGTGGTGAAGACGATCGAGGTCTTCACCAGGCCGGTCCGGTTGAGCAGGCCGCCGATCCCAGCGCTCGTGCCCTGGATCCAGCGCAGCCGCGGGCAGTTGATGTCGATCTGGTCCGGCGCCTGCCAGTCGAAGTCGAAGCTGATGTCGGCAGCCGTGCGCAGGGCCGCCCACCCGGCCAGCGCCGTCGCGTCCAAGTCCGGCGGCGTGCCCGTGTGATCGCACGGATAACGCGGCACGGGCAGCAGCTCGGGTTCGTAAAGCAGATTGACCCGCGGATCGGCGGCCGAGATCCGGCTCGCGTGCTCGGCCTCTAGCGGGGAGGCGATGAGCACGTTCAGAGCGGCTGTCATCCTTTGCTTCTCCGGTCGTCGGGCCTGCGGCTGGCCGGGCCTCGCCTAATTGTCGACAGTCAACCAGTACCTTAACGGACGGCGGCAGTCAAGACCGGCTGAGGCGGGCGAGGCTCCTTCTACCTGGGTGTATGCGCTTGTAACAGTTCGGGGTAACAGTTCGGACCACAGCGATTGGCAGGCTATTGACGCTGCCCGGGCGAATCTTTACATTAGTGACACGCTGTCGACAATCGACGAAGACGATTGAGCGGGTGCGTCATGTTGCGAGCTACCTGGCCCCGAACTCCCGGCCTTCGAACACTGAGCCTCGCCGCGATCACGATGGCCATGGCAGCAGCCGGGTGCTCGAGCGGCGGCTCCGGCACCACGCCGGGCTCGACCGCGGGCAGCAGCACCCTCGTGATCGCCAACGCGGTCAGGATTGACACGCTCGACCCAGAGGCGAACTCCGTCAACGAGTCGATCTGGATGGACCAGAACCTGTACAGCAGGCTGCTCCAGCCCAATCCGACCGGCACTGGCCTGGTACCCGACCTGGCCACCTCGTGGGATATCAGCAAGGACGGGCTGACCTACACGTTCCACCTGCGCGACGCGAAGTTCTCCGACGGCTCGCCGCTGACGGCCACCGACGTCGTCTTCTCGATCGAGCGGTCACGCGCGTACAAGGGCGGCTGGGGCTTCCTGCTCACGCCGGTGAAGACGATCACGGCGCCCGACCCGCACACCGTCGTCGTCACGCTTTCGACCAAGCACGCCCCCTTGCTGGCCGACCTGGCCATGTACGCGTACTCGATCGTGCCGAAGAAGCTGGTACAGGCTCAGGGCAAGGCGTTCTTCCAGCACCCGGTCGGCAGCGGGCCGTTCTATGTCACGTCCTACAAGCCCGACAGCGAGGTCGACCTGGCGCGCAACCCGCACTTCTACGGCACCAGGCCCAAGATCAGCAACGTGCACGTCCTGATCGTGCCCGACGACAACAGCCGGGTGCTCATGCTGCAGAGCAAGAAGGCGGACATCATCGAGAACCCGCCTGGCAACCTGATCAGCCAGATCAACAGCACCCCAGGGCTGCACGTGGAACTGTTCCCGTCCACGAGGGTTGACTTCATCCAGCTCGACGAGCATTTCGGCCCGTTCAAGAAGCTCGCCGTCCGGCAGGCGCTGAACTACGCCATCGACCGCAAGACCCTGGTCAAGCTGGCTTACCAGGGGAACGCCATCCCCGGCGCCTCGTTCATGCCGTACAAGATGCAGTATTACAACTCCGCGATCACGCCGTACCCGTACGACCCGGCCAAGGCGAAGAAGCTGCTGGCCTCCGCCGGCTACCCGCACGGGTTCAAGACGTTCCTGATCACGGTCAGCGGCGACGTGGCCGGCCAGGCTGAGGCCGTCGTCGTGAAGTCCGAGCTCGCGAAGGTCGGGATCACCGTCGCGATCCAGTCCTACGAGCTGCTCACCGCGTACGCGAAAGAGGATGGCGGGCACTCGCAGATGGGCGAGCGGTACTGGACCAACGACATCATCGACCCCGACGAGGTCGCGACGTTCGGCGCCGACTGCAAGGGCGGTGCCAACGCCTTCAACAGCTACTGGTGCAGCAGCCTGGCCAGCAAGCTGGTGAATCAGGCCAGGCTCGAGCTGAACCCGGCAAAGCGGCAGGCCCTTTACAGCCAGGTCCAGCAGATCGTCTACCAGCAGTCGCCGTTCGTGGTCACCGACTACAGCCCGTACCGGTACGCGGTCGGCAACTGGGTGAAGGGCTTCCACGTCACCCCGCTCGGCAACTATGACCTCTCGCTCGAGACCCTGACAGTCGGCCAGCACTAGCTCAGCTACACGCCATGGGAGGTCTGCGGTGAGCCGCTTCGGCACGCTCCCCCGCAGGCTCGTGCACCTGGTGATGATCGGATTCGGCATCACCCTGGTCACCTTCTTCCTGCTGCGGCTGATTCCCGGTGACCCGGCACTGGCGATCCTGGGCAGCAGCTACACACACGAGCGGGCCACGGCGATCGACCTGGCGCTCGGCCTCAACAAGCCGATCTGGACGCAGTACGCCCTGTTCATGGGCCGGCTGTTCCGCGGCAACCTCGGCTATTCCTTTTTCTACAATCAGCCCGCCACGACGGTGATCGCGGCACACCTGGGGCCCACGGTCTTCCTCGTGATCTACAGCGCCGTGCTGGCCGCGGCGATCTCGCTGCCGCTGGGCTTCATCTCGGGGTTGCGCCGTGGCGGCATCGTCGACCAGGCAAGCCGGGTGTTCTTCACGGTCAGCTTCGCCATGCCCGTGTTCTGGCTCGGGATCATCATGCTGATCGTGTTCAGCGTGCACCTGCACGCCTTCCCGATCAGCGGCTTCGGCTCAGGATTCGCCGGGCATCTGTATTACCTTTTCCTGCCCGCCCTGACCATCGCGGTGGGTTTCTCCACTGTGCTGGTTCGCAGCCTGCGCGCGGCCACGATCGCCGTCTTGCAGGCCGAGTTCGTCGACACGGCCAGGATGAAGGGCATCTCGACGGCCAAGGTCCTGCGGCGGCACGTGTTCCGCAACGCGGTCCTCGCTGTGATCGCGGTCTTCGGTGTCAACCTGGCCTACCTGATCAGCGGCACGGTTCTGGTTGAGAACGTCTTCTCGCTGCCAGGCCTCGGCTCGCTGCTCGTCAACTCAGTGTCGTACCGGGATTACCCGGTCGTGCAGGGCGTCACCTTGCTGTTCGCCCTGCTGATCGTCCTGATCAACCTGCTGTCGGACGTGACGCAGGCCGCGCTCGACCCCCGGGTCGGCCAGGAGATCGGCGAATGAGCGAGGCCTGGGCGACCAGCCCGTCGCATGGCCTGCTCCGGGTCGCCGAGCGCGCGGCCAAGCGGAGCCGCAGCACCGGCCGCCGCAGGATGGTGCTGATCTGCGGCCTGGCCATGCTCGGCATCGCGATCGTCGTGATCTTGTTCGCTCCCCTGCTGGCCAGCAGGTCACCGACCGCCATCGACGTGCTGCACCCGCTCGCCCCGCCGCTGACACCCGGCCATCTGCTCGGCACCGACCAGTACGGCAGGGACACCCTGGCCCGCATCCTGTACGGCGGGCGGATCGATCTGGCCATCGCGTTCGGCGCGACCAGCGTCACGCTCGTATTCGGAACGCTGGTCGGGCTGATCGCCGGCTTTTTCGGCGGCTGGCTGGACAGCCTGCTGATGCGGATAGTGGACCTCTTCTTCGCGTTCCCCTTCCTCGTCCTGATCATCGCGATCATCGCGATGCTCGGCCCGAGCATCTTCAACATGTTCGTGGCCATCTGGATCACCAGCTGGGTCAGCTACGCCAGGATCATGCGCGCCCAGACCGTGGTCGCCAAGAAGCAGCAGTACGTGCTGGCGGCGCGGACGCTCGGATACAGCCGGACCCGCGTGATGCTGCGGCACATCCTGCCGAACACGGCGTCGGCGGTGATCATCTTCTCGATGGTCGACGCGGTGGGCAACATCATCCTGGCCGCTTCCCTTGGCTTCCTCGGCCTGGGCGCGCAGCCGCCAACGCCGGAGTGGGGAACGATGATCTCCGACGGCCAGGCCTATATCCTGTCGTCATCCTGGTGGCTCGCCACCATGCCAGGGCTGGCGATCGTGTTCGTCGGCGTCGCGTTCAGCCTCATCGGCGACGGGCTCGCTGACGTGCTGCGGCCTGGCGAGCGGTGAGCGCCATGGCCGAATCGCTAGCCGAGCCGGCGGCCGAGCCGCTGCTCACCGTCGAAGACCTGCACACCTACCTCGCCACCGGTCAGGGCGTTGTGCGCGCGGTCGACGGGGTGTCGTTCACGGTCGGCCAGGCTGAGGTACTCGGCATTGTCGGCGAGAGCGGCTGCGGCAAGACGGTCACGTGCCGAACGATCATGGGCCTGATGCCGCGCCGCACCGCGTTCAGCGGCGGCCAGGTCATCTATCACCCCAACGGCGGCGGCAGCCTCCTCGATCTGCCGCAGAGCGAGCTGCAGAAGCTGCGCGGTGCCCACCTGGCAATGATCTTCCAGGATCCGATGACGGCGCTGAATCCTGTCCGCAGCATCGGCGATCAGCTGATCGAGGCGGTCACCGCGCACGCCAGTCTGAGCCGCGCTGAGGCCCACGACCGGGCGATCGGGCTGCTGATCAGGGTGGGCATCCCGGCTCCTGAGCGGCGGATGCGCGATTACCCCTTCCAATTCAGCGGCGGCATGCTGCAGCGCGCACTGATCGCGATCGCGCTCGCCTCATCGCCGCGGCTGCTGCTGGCCGACGAGCCGACCACCTCGCTCGACGTAATCATCCAGGACCAGATCCTGAGCCTGCTTCTCGAACTGCAGCTGGACACCGGGATGAGCATGATCCTGGTCAGCCACGACCTCGCTGTGATCACCGAGGTGTGCGACCGCGTGATCGTCATGTACGCAGGTCAGGTCGTTGAGGAGGGCGAGGTCGCCACGATCATCACGGCGCCGTCGCATCCTTACACGAAAGCGCTGCTCGAGGCGCTGCCGCAGGCCGACCAGCGCGGCCCGCTCCGCAGCATTCCCGGGGCGCCGCCGAGCCTGATCGACACCCCGGCCGGATGCCGGTTCGCGCCCCGCTGTCCGCTGGCGCTGCCGGAGTGCGCCAGCTGGGTTACTGAGCTAGTCCAGGCCGAAGGGGCGGGGAGCCGGGGGCACCGGACCCGCTGCTGGCGGCATCGCGAAGTCGGAAAGGTCGGCGCATGGCAGGCAAGCGACTCGGCGTAGGCGTCATCGGCGCTGGCCGGTGGGCCAACTGGGCGCACCTGCCCGGCTGGTCGCGAGACGAGCGGTGCGAGGTAGTAGCCGTCTGCGACCGCGAAGCCGGCCGGGCCGGCGCCGCCGCGCGGGAATTCGGGGTGCCGGTGGTCACCGGCGACTACCGCGAGCTGCTCAAGCGGGACGACATCGACATCATCGACGTCGTGACCGGGGACTCTGAGCACTTCGACATCAACGTGGCCGCCATCGAGGCAGGCAAGCACGTGCTCAGCGAGAAGCCTGTCGCGCACGATTTCCGCGACGTGCGGCGAGTGGCCGATCTGGCCGCGAGCAAGGGCCTGAAAACCAAGGTCGGCTTCACGTTCAGGTACAGCCCGGCGGTGCGGTACCTCAAGAACATGATCGACAACGGCAGCATCGGCACCCCGTTCATCTACAACGCCTACGAGCAGAATTCCCAGTGGCTGAACCCTGCGACTCCGCTGCGCAGCGGCGAGCGGGCTGGCGGGGACAGGCCGCTCCAGGTCGCCTCGCTCGAGGGCTACGGCGCTCCGGTGATCGACATCGGGCACTGGTTCATGGGCTCGGATCTGACCGCCGTCGTCGGCGTGCTCAGGAATTTCGTCCCCGAGCGCGTGCTCGCCAGTACCGGGGCCATGGCGCGGGTGAACATCGACGACGGCGATATCTTCATTGGCGAGTTCGCCAGCGGCGCGATCTGCTCGGTGCAGAGCAGCTTCGTCACGGTGGGCAACTACCCGGGCATCGAGGTGCGCGTCTACGGCTCCGAGGGCGCCGCCATCGCCCGCCTGGTCGAGGAGTTCGGGATCTGCGAGACCCTGAAGGTCGCCAGGCCCGATGACGTCGAGTTCCGAGAGGTGCCGGTGCCGGAGAGCTACTACCCGCCTGGCGGCAGCCCGCGGGAATCCTGGCGCACGCTGTACTACGCCAACCTGACCGCGAACTTCGCCAGCGAGGTGCTCGGCGAGATAGCGGGCAACGAGGGCAACTTCCATGACGGGCTGTGGGTGCAGGAGGTCGTGAACGCCGTGGAGATCTCTCATCACGAACGACGGTGGGTCAGCCTGCCGCTAGGGACGGCGGGCTCATGACCGCGGCGGTCAGCCCCCGCTGGGGCGTCATCGGCACGGCCAACATCGCCCGCGCGGCCTTCCTTCCCGCGCTGCGCGCCGCCGGCGGCATCCCGGCCGCGGTCGCCGGGCGGGACCTGGCGAGGGCTGAGCAATACGCGCGCGAGCACGGCATCGACCGGGCCGTGGCTGGCTACCAGAACCTGATCGACGACCCGGCCATCGACGCGGTCTACATCGCGCTGCCGAACTCACTGCACGCGGAATGGGCCATCCGCGCGCTCGAGGCGGGCAAGCCGGTGCTCTGCGAAAAGCCGCTCTGCGGCGTGCTCGCCGACACCGAGCGAGTGCTCGAGGTGGCGCGGCGGACCGGGACTCTGCTCTGGGAGGCCTTCGTCTTTCCATTCAACGAGCAGATGGACCGGATCAGGTCCCTGGTCTCCGGCGGCGCGATCGGCGAGCTGCGCGAGATCCAGTCCGATTTTCGTTTCCTGGTCAGCCGCCCAGGCAACATCAGGTTGTCGGCCGAGCTCGAGGGCGGCGCGCTGCGCGACGTGGGCTGCTATCCGGTCAGGCTCGCGCAGGAGTTCTTCGGCGAGCACGCCACCGCGTGGGCAGCCTGCGAACGGGGCGGGGCGGGCATCGACATCGAGACCTGGGGCACTCTCGGCTACGCAGACGGGCGGCGGCTCCTCCTCTCCTGCGGACTGCGCCGTGCCTACGACACGTTCTCCCGGCTGCTCGGTACCACCGGGCAGATCCACATCAGCAACCCGTTCCACCCCGGCCCCGACGACCAGGTCACGCTCTACCCGGCCCGCGGCGAGGAGACGCATTGGCCGGCTGCAGCAGCCGAGCCGAGCTTCACGGCCGCCGTCAGGCACATCGACGCCGTGATCGCCGAAACCGAGCAGCCGCGGCTGCTGGCGGTCGAGACGTCCCTGGTTACCGCGCGGGCACTGCACGACCTTGCTGCCTGCTGGGACGCCTAATCGCTGAGGCTGATCCCCTTCGGCAGCCAGTTCAGCCAGCGCGGCAGGTACCAGCTGCGGTCGCCGAGCAGCGCCAGCGCCGCGGGCACGCAGATGCCGCGTACCACGGTCGCGTCGATGAAGACGGCGAACGCCAGCCCGACGCCGATCATCTTCAGGTCGATCGTGGACAGCGAAGCGAAGATCGAGAACACCGCGACCATGATCACCGCGGCGCTCGTGACCACGCCAGCCCCGCGCGAGATGCCGCCGACGACGGCGTCCGCTGTCGACTCGCCACGCGATCGGAGTTCGGAGATCCGGCTCAGGATGAAGACGTGGTAGTCCATGCTGAGCCCAAACAAGAATACGAACATGAACAACGGGACCCAGGCGATAATCCCGCCGAACGAGGTGAAGCCGATCAGGTGCTGCAAATGACCTTGCTGGAAGATGAGCGTGATCAGCCCGTACGCCGCTCCGACGGAGGCCAGGTTCAGCCCGATCGAGATCAGCGGGATCGCCAGCGACCTGAACGCCATCAGCAGCAGCACGAAGGCCAGCGCGGCCACTATGCCGAACACCAGAGGCGAGGCCGAGCGGAGCGCGGTCCGGTAGTCGACCTTGCTTGCCGTGGAGCCAGTCACCGCGTAGCTGATACCGCGGACCTTGCCGAGGGTGGCCGGGAGTATCTGGCCGCGCAAGTCCCGCAGGCCGCCGATGGCGACCGGGCTTGAGTTCCCGTTCGCCGCGGTGCCGGCCAGCGGTACGGACAGGAGCATGCCCCGCCCGGTACCGACCGGCAGCGCGGTGACCGGCCCGTGAATCGGTCCGCCCGCGGCCGCGATCGACCCGAGCCTGGCGATCGCCTCGCGCATGGCTGCGCTCTGCACGCCTGGCCCGGTCACCACGACCTGAGCGGGAGCGGGCCCGCCGGGAAAGTCCCGCTGGATCGTCTCAAGCGTCCGCACGACCGGGAGGCTGGACGGCAAATTGATAGCCGGGCTGCCGATCCGCATCCCGAGCGCGGGAAGTGCCAGCGCCAGCAGGGCGGCCAGGGCCAGCCCGCCCCAGGCGACGGGTTTGCTGACCACCCGCCCCACGATGGCGGTCCACATCCTTGACCGGTCAGCCCGGGTCCTGCCCTTGCCGAGGAACGGTATCCGGCCCCGGTCGGCCCAGGGCCCGAGCAGTTCTAGCAGCGCGGGCAGGGCGGTCAGTGACCCGATCACGGCAACGCCCACCACCAAGATCGTTCCGATCGCGAAGCCCGTGAACATGTCGATCCCGGTGCACAGCAACCCGGCCAGGGAGATCATCACGGTCAGTCCGGAGACGACAATGGCCCGGCCCGATGTCGCCGCTGCCGTTCTCAGCGCGTCGTGGAAGCTCGCGCCAGCGGCCCGCTCCTCCCGCTCCCGCCGCAGGTAGAACAGCGTGTAGTCGATGCCCACCGCCATCCCGATGATCAGCACGACCTCTGAGGTGCCCGGCCCGATCGGCAGCCACCGGCTCGGTATCGCGAGCAGCGATACCGTCGTCATCACCGCGGTTCCGGCCAGGATCACCGGGATGCTCGCCGCGATCAGCGCGCCGAACACCACCAGCAGGAGCAGCAGCGTGAGCGGGACAGAGGTCAGCTCGGCCTGGTGAAAGTCCTGGCCGAGGAGCGCCGTGGCAGCCCGGTCGACGCTCGCGCCGCCGGTCTCGGCGACAATCAGGTCTGGGTACCTCGTCTGGACCGAGGCGATCGCGCGCAATGCCCTGACCACCGTCGCATCGGCCTGGCTGTGCGGGCCGGCGACCTGGAAGGTCACGAGCACTCCGCCGCCGCCTGGCGCGATCAGCGCCTTGCCAGCGCGGCCGAACGGCGACTTGATGTCGCTCGCCGCGCCGGGCAGCGCCCGCAGTGCCGCTACCACGGCGCCAGTGGCCAGGCGCATCCTGGGGCTGGCCGCGAACGTCCGCTCCGGCCCTGGCGTCCTGGACTGGATCAGCACGGACTCAGACGGCGGGGTGACCACATGCAGGCGATCCAGCATCCGCTCGGCGACCCCGGACCTGCCAGGGTCGTACTGCGGCTGACTCTGCGTGCCGTAAACGTGGCCGGCCAGCAGCGCACCGCCCACCATGACCAGCCATCCGACCAGAGCGATGACCGCGTGCCTGGCGCTCCAGCATGCGATCCGCTCGGTGACCGGCCGGACCCGGCAGGCCCCCTGGGTCTCCGCCTTTACCGCCGGGCGCCCCGCGGACGCCGGGTTCTCCGCCCCTGTTACCGGTGCCGCGGGCGGAGTACTCAGCTGCATCAAGGGACCTTCCGGAAAAACGGGGGCCTCACCTCCTTAGCGAAGGAGGTGGGGGGCAAAGTTCCCTGGAGAGTACCCGGGCCCCGCCGCTGACGTGGCCGTAAAGCAGGAAGAATGACCGGACCGCGGTACCGTCCTTACCCGCGGCAAGGGAGATCCACGGTGGCTTCTCATGGCGACACGGGCCAGCTGATCTTGATCAGGCACGGCCAGACGACCTGGAGCAGGGAGCTCAAGCACACCGGCCGCACCGACATCCCGCTTACCGCGGCCGGGGAGGCGGCAGCCGCCCGCCTGGCCGCGGATCTAGCCGCCAGGCAGGTTGTCGCGGCGTTCGCGAGCCCGCTGCAACGCGCGGTCAAGACCGCCGAACTGGCCGGCCTGACCACAGTGCCGGCGGGCCTGAAGATCGACCCGGACCTGGCCGAATGGGACTACGGCGGCTACGAGGGCAGGACCACGGCCGAGATCCGCCGGGAGCGCACTGGATGGTACCTATGGCGTGACGGCGTCATCCCTGGCGATGCCGAGTATCCGGGTGAAACCATCGCCCAGGTCGCCGCGCGAGCCGACGCAGTGCTCGCCAGGGTCAGACCGCTGCTAGCCCGAGGCAACGTGGCACTGGTGGCCCACGGTCACCTGCTGCGCATCCTCACCGCCCGCTGGCTCGGCCTTGAACCGCAGCACGGCCGGCTGTTCCGGCTGGACACGGGGACGCTGTCGATCCTGGGAACCGAGCACGGCCTGCCGGTGATCGCTGCCTTGAATCTGCCCGCCTCGGGCTAACGGCTGACGAGCCACCGGCGGATCCAGATGGACCTGCTATGCGGTCAGGACGGCCCGCTGCCTGGTGGCGCCGGTCAGGCACACGGCGAGGCCGAGCACGCCGACATCCCGCAAGGTCAGGTCGGTGAGGCCGCCGGTGATCGTGAGCGTGACGACGATCTGCACAAGCAGCAGCGCGGCAACCGCGGCGGCCAGCCGCAGCACTACTCCGGCGGTGATGGCCACAGCGAGCATGAGCAGCACCCAGCCATGGACGAGCACTGCCGCGAGCGCCAACCCCGAGCCCGGCGCGATGACGGGAACGTAGCCCGTCCACAACTGCGGCGCCATCAGCTCGTGATAGCCGAACCAGGCCAGGACAAGGCCAAGCAGCACCCTGGCCGCAGTTGGTGCCCATTCGGCTGTGACCTGCGTCGCGCGGTCGGCCAGGTCGCCGGCCCTCGCGCGATCAGGGGCCGGAGGAGAGGCCTTGCTCCTCGCGCTCTTGCTGGCCGCCCTGTTGCGCCATGCGGTGTTGCTCACTGCAGGATCCTTTCCTGCGAGTTGGTGACGACGAGCCCGTCGTCGCCGAGGTTGTAATCGCTGTTGCCCGAGTCGTCGCCCAGGGCGGCCTCGACGACGAAGACCTTCGCGCCGGCCGGGTAGAACCTGGGGGTCGGCGCCGGCTGGCCGGCCACTCCAGCGGTCACCATGATTCCCGATCCGTGCCGGTGCACGGCGATGACCAGGCCGGTCGCGGCCGCCTTGGCTGCGGTGCTGAGCGGTCCAGGCCAGACCTGGTAGGAGTAGGACGCATAGGACTGCGAGCTGAGCTTCGGACCAGGACTTGGCGCCGGGCTCGGGGTCGCCGGGCTCGGGGTCGCCGGGCTGGTGGTCGCCGGGCTGGTGATCGCCGGGCTACGGGCGGGCCGCGAGACGCGTGCCGGAGCGGAGGGCCGCGGCCCAGAGCTGGCGAGCGTCGATGGCAGCCCGTTGTGGCGGCCCGACCAGCCATGAAGGCCGAGCAGGACGCCTACGACTGCCGACACCGCGAGCACGGCGATCCCGCGAGGTCCGATCGTGTCGCCGGCAATGCGCATCAGGTATCACATCCCATCGCGGAGGTGCAGGCACGGAAGACCGCACCGATGACCAGCCGGCGCGGCCCGCCCGGCCCGCCCGGCCTGTCCAGCTCAACTTCCTCGCTGCCCGCGAGGTTCCCGGCGGAACGCTGACCGGCTAGGCCGCCTGGGCCGCCGCTGTCATTCCTAGCAGCTGAGGCGGAATGTGCGTGGTTGCCTGGTGCAGCGCCCGCAGCGTGACCGTCACGCTCAGGTCGGTGACCGGGCTCCCTGGCGCGCCGTACAGCCGCCGCGCCCATCGCGGCAGGCTGGCCAGCGCCAGCGCGTTCAGCGGCGGAACGACAAGCTTCAGGCCGATGAATGGCCACGGGATGTCGGGCAGAAACGACCTGACCAGTGCCTGCCGCGCCTCGGTGCAGGCGTGCAGCTGCGGCCGCATCCGCTCGTAGTACCCGTCGAGCTCGGCCATGCTGCCTGGCACCCCGGCTGGTTCCAGGCCGACCACAGCGGCACTCCGCCGCTGCTCGCTGACGAAGTCGTCCAGATCGCGAGCGGACAAGCCGATCCCGGCCCGGCGGGCGACGTCAGCGTAGGAGGCGATCTCCCCGCAATGCACCCACAGCAACAGCTCAGGTTCATCCAGCCTGATGACAGAGCCATCGGCGTCGGTTCCGGTCAGCGAGGCGTGCACCCTCCGCACCCGGCGCCCGGCCCGCTCCACCTCGGCCGTGCTGCCGTACGTCCTGACCCGCACAAACTCCACGGTCCTGCCGAACCTGCCCCACGCTTCACCTGGTCGGGCGAACGCGGTGTTCTGCCAGGTCGCGCGCATGGTCCTGGGGTGCAGCGCTTGCAGGTACATGGCCCGCAGGCCGCCTATCCACATGACCGGCTCGCCGAGTAGCCGCCAGGTTACCGAGCCCGGCCCGAACAGGCCGTCGGCGTCCGGTGGCGTCGAGGTCATCGTGCCTCCCAGGTTGCCCGCCCTAGCGCGGCCTGGTTTCCTCGTCGATCCAGTCTAGATAGCCGGCCGAGCCGTCGATGATCGGCGTCGCGATGATCTCAGGTTCGTCGTAGCTATGCCGCTCGAGCAGGAATTCGGCCAGCTCGGCGTACCGATCGGCGGGCAGCTTGAGTATGATCATCCATTCCTCGGCCCGCTCGATCCCATCTTCCCACCAGAACGTGCTCGCGACCGGCCCTGCGACCTGCGCGCAGGCGGCCAGCCTGGCCTGCACGGCATCGTGGGCCAGCTCCATAGCCTCGGCCCGGGAGTCGGTCGTGGTCTGAACGTGCAGAAATCGCGCCGTGCCATCCGGTGCGCCTCCGGCACGTTGATAATCCGGCGCGCCTCCGGCACTACCCTCACTGGCCTGTTCGCGCTGCGCAGCCATAGCACCCGATCGTACGCCGCTGCGGCGGTAACGTTTGCATCCTAGGAACGAGGAGATTTGCGTGGACCGCCCGCTATGCCTGATCGTCAACCCGGCGGCGGGCAACGGCCGGGCGCGCGCGCTCGTCTCGCATGCCAGCTGCGCGCTCGCGGCGGCGGACGCTAAGCACCGGGTCGTCGAGTCATCCAGCCTGCCCCACGCGCGGGAGCTGGCGGCCGGCGCGGCGGGGCGCGGCGAGGTAATCGTCGGGGTCGGCGGGGACGGCATGGCGGGCGCGCTGGCGGGCATCGCGGCGGCGAGCGGCGCCTGCTTCGGGATCATCCCCGCCGGCCGCGGCAACGACCTGGCCGGAGTACTGGGCATTCCCACGGATCCGCGCGCCGCCGCCTTGGTGCTGGCGGCCGGGCGGCAGCGGCAGATTGACCTGATCGCGGCAAGCAGGCCCGGTCACCCTGAGACCATTGTGGCGGGCAGCGTCTATGCGGGAATCCCCGCTCTGGCGGGCCAGATCGCCAACAGCACGCGGTGGCTGGGCGGCTCGCTGGTGTACCCGGTGGCGGCGCTCAGGGCGCTGGCCAGATGGCAGCCAGCCACGTTCACGGTCGACGTGGCCGGCGGCGGCGGGCAAGAGTTCGATGGGTACGCCGTCGTGATCGCGAACTCGGCGTTCTTCGGGGGCGGCATGCGGGTGGCGCCGCCCGCCATAATTGACGACGGCGTGCTCGACCTCGTGCTGATGCGCGATGCACCCAAGCTGGCCTTCGTCAGGGCTTTGCTGAAGATCAAGGACGGCTCGCACATCGCACTGCCGCAGATCTCGCTGGACCGCGCGGCCGACGTCACGATCACGATGAGCCGGGACATCCCGGCCGGCGCAGACGGCGAGCCGCTCTCGTGCGCCACGCCGCTGCGCGCCGGGACTCCGCTGCGCATCCGCGCCCTGCCTGCGGCGCTTACCGTCCTGGTACCGGCCAGCTAGCTGCCCTTCCGCACGCTGACCGGCGGCTCCTCGCCTGGCCGGCCGCCGAGGAAGGACCGGACGAAGTCCGGGCTGTCAGACAGCTCGGCCGGAGTGCCCTGCATGCGCAGCTCGCCGCCGCTCATCACGTAGGTATGGTCCGACACGGCCAGAACCGCCCGCGCCCGCTGCTCAACGATCAGCACGGCGGCGCCCTGCTCAGCGAGCTGCCGCACATGCTCGCCGAGCAGGCTGTGCGCGATGGCCGGGGCGAGGTTAGCCGTGGGCTCGTCGAGCAGGAAAACCGCGGGCCGAAGCATCAGCACTCGCCCCATGGCGAGCATCTTCCGCTCGCCGCCGCTGAGCTTCCCGGCCGGCCGGCGCAGCATGGTGCCGAGCCGCGGGAACACGGCGAGCACGCCCTCCATCCGGCTCGGGAGGTCGGCGCGGTCCAGCAGGTAGCCGCCCATCTCCAGGTTCTCCCTGACCGTGAGCGGCGCGAACACGTCATCGACCTGCGGAACATAGCCAACGCCCGCCCTGGCCATTTCCTCTGGGGCCAGGCCCGTGACGTCGCGGCCATTGATCCGCACCTGGCCTGCCGAGAGGCGCAGCACGCCGGTGATCGCCTTGAGCAGGGTGCTTTTGCCAGAGCCGTTCGGGCCGACCACGGAAACGACCGTTCCGGCGTCGGCGCGCACGCCGACATTCCTGATCACCGGATCGCCGCCATACCCGGCGGTGATCCCGTCCGCGCGCAGCGCCGCCGTGCGATCCGTCTCAAGGGCCCGGCTGTCGGCTGGCCGGGCCGCGCTGTCAGCCGACAAGGTAGGCCTCCACGACGTCGCTGCGGTCCCGCAGCTGGGCCATCGTGCCGGTGGCGAGAACGGATCCGTCGGCCATGACGATGACCGGATCGCAGAACTCATCCATGATGGCCAGCTCATGCTCGACCATCAGGATGGTCATCCCCCGCTCGCACAGCAAGCGCAATGCCTCGCCGATCTTCCTGGCCAGCTCGGGATGCACGCCGGCCATGGGCTCATCGAGCAGGAGCATGTCAGGCTCGGCCATCAGCGCCCGCATGATCTCGACGAGCCTGCGCTGACCGCCGGACAGGTCGCCGGCATAGTCGTTCGCCTGCCCGGTCAGGCCGAAACCGGCCAGCAGGTCCCCGGCCTTTTCGACCGCTCGCTCTTCGTCGGCGCGCCACAGCCAGCGTCCGGCCGCTGCACCGAGGAACGAATCGCCGCTATGGCCTGGCACGGCCGAGATCAAGTTCTCCAGCACGGTGAGGCGCTTGTACTCGCTGGCTAGCTGAAAGGTTCTGACCAGGCCGGCCCGGGCCCGGCGGAAAGCGGGCAGCGGGGTGACGTCCCTGCCCTGGTAGACGATCTGCCCGGAGGTGACCTTCTCGGTGCCGGCCAGGAGCGCCAGCAGCGTTGATTTGCCAGCCCCGTTTGGCCCGATCAGCCCCGTGAGCGTGCCGCGCTCGATCGAGAGACTGACCCCGGATACCGCGTGAACTCCGCCGTAGTCCCGGCTAAGGCCATTCGCGCGCAGAATCTCACGATCGTCGTACTCACTGTGTCCTGGGGGGCGCTCCCGGACGGCAGCCGCGGCGGCGGGCACCGGCTGAGCGTCCGGGCCGGCCTGCGCGGCGGCCAGATTAATCACGCGCTTGCGCTCCGGCAGGATGCCTTGCGGCCGCAGCCATAGGAACACGCCGATCAGCAGGCCGATCGCGACCCACTGGAGCGATGGCAGCAGGTTAGGCGGGAGGTTGGGGTTGTTGTTCGTGATGAACCTGGTGATCTCCTCGAACCCGACCGGAACCAGGACGGCTCCCAGCACGGCGCCGATGTGATTGCCGGCCCCGCCGATGATGACCGCCGTGAAGAGCACGATCGTCTCCGCATAGCTCCAGGCGGCAGGTGACCACGCGCCGATGAGGCTGACCAGCACGGCTCCGGACAGCCCCGCGATCGCTCCGCCAGTTACCAGGGCTCCCGTGCGCAGCGCCAGCACGTTCTTGCCGAGCGAATCGGCGATCTTGTCGTTGTCGCGCATCGCGCGGAGCGACCGGCCGTAGGGCGACTCGGTGATCCGCCGCACGAACCAGTAGACGCCGCCGGCCAGCACGAGCCCGGCGGCGGCGAAGCCGTACTGGTAGCCGTTCGACGTCGCCACGAATGTCCCCTGGGCGAGCGGCGCCGGAACGAGGGCCACCCCTGCGTCCCCGTTGAATAGTTGCTTGAAGTTCGTCACGAGCAGGTTGAGCAGGACGGCGGTCACGAGCAGGCCAACCGCCGCGAAATCACCACGGATGCGCCGGCCGAACAGGAAGGTGAACGGCAGCGCGAGCACCGCGCCGGCCACGGCGGCGCCGATCCATGGCAGCGGGAACGGCAGGCTAAGACCGCCGAGGTAGGTCTGGAAGCCGCCGTTGGCCGTGTCAGGCGGTAGCGCAAGCGTGGCGGCGACGTACGCCCCGGCAGCCTGGAAGATGATGAAGCCGAAGTTCGTCACGCCGGCGACGCCGAACTGCAGGCTGAGGCCGAGGCAGGCGATCGCGTCGACCGCCGCGTACACCAGCAGGATGATCAGGTAATACACCGGCCAGGCACCTCCGTCTAGGTTCTGGCGCCGAGCAGGCCGGACGGACGCACCGCGAGCATGGCAAGCAGGGCCACGAAAGCGATCACGTATTTGTAGTCGGCGGCGATGTAGGCGGCGCTGACCTCGGTCGACAAGCCGATGACCAGCGCCCCGAGCATCGCGCCGTAGGCATTCCCCGGCCCGCCGAGGAAAACGGCGGCGAGGATCAGGACCAGGAAGATGTCGGTACTCGTCGGGTCGAACGTGCCGATGTCGATCGCGAAGACCGTTCCGGCCAGGCCGGACAGCGCGCCGGTCACGGCCCAGGTGATGCCGATCACGCGGCCCGCCCTGATTCCGCAGTTGCGCGCGAGCATGCGGTTGGCCGCAGTGGCCCGCATCGCCTTGCCGAGCTTGGTGTACCTGAGCAGGGCGTGCACTCCGGCCATCACGATCAGGCTGATCGCGATGATGACGAGCTGCACAGTCGTCAGCACGAGTCCGCCGGCCTTGACGGTGCTGCCCTGGCCCATCCGGTAGGACACCCCGACCCCGCCGGCGATGCCGGCGATCCCGAACTCGATGATCAGCGCCATCCCGAGCGAGACGATCACGAGCGTGATCGGCGCCGACCCGCGCCGCTGGAACGGCGTGTAGACCAGGTAGTTGAGCAGCACGGACAGCACCGCTCCGGCGACCAGCGCGGCGACCAGGCCGAGCCAGATCGAGTAACCGGCCTGGTTCACCAGGTAGGCAGTGAAGGCTCCGGCCGTCATCACCGCCGCGAACGCCAGGTTGAGCACGTCCGTGACCGCGAACTGCAGGGTAAAGCCCACCGACGCGATGGCCAGCACCGCCGAGGTGATCAGCCCGAAGCCAATCGACGCCAGCAGCAAGCTCATCGCAGCACCGGACCCCGCGCCCTCGTCACGGAGTGACCGCGCGCAGCTCAGCGGCGCTGATGCTCCCAGCCACCAGCACCGCGCCGGTGGGACTATAGGTGTCGATCTGGAAGATGCCCGGCGAGTCATGGTACGGGTCGAAGCTGGTCGGGCCGCCTGGCCCGATGTAGCGGATCTGCTTGCCGGCCTTGAGCGCCGCGAGGCCCTGCGCGTACGAGTTCACCACGACAGCGCCGGGGACACCGTCACCGATCTTGGCGATCCACGGCTTCCACTTAGCCACGTCGGTGCTGTGCGCGGCCACCATGGCGAGCGCGGCCAGGTTCATGCCGTCGTACAGGTGCACGGCGCCAGGCGCCGTGAAGTACGTCGTGAAGTTGCCGGTCTGAGCGCCGCTGACCTTGCCCTTGACCGCGAGCAGTGCCTTGGTGAACGCGTCGTAGGCCGGCCCGCTCGTCGCCGTGACCAGGTTGTCGGCGTGGAAGTTCGCCGCGAACTGTGCCGCACCGACCGCCTTGGCGCTCGCGGTGTAGAACACCGGCGAGATAGCCGCCGACGTGCCGATCAGCGGGATCATATGTCCGTTGTTGAGCTGCTTGATCTCGGCGAACAGTGTCGGATCGGCGTTGCCGAGTGCCTCGGTCATGATCGCGTCTGGGTGCGCGGCCACGATCTTGGCTGCCTCGGTGCGGAACGTGGTGGCCTTGAGGTCGAGTGTGACGTTCGCGACCACGTGCAGTCCTGCCTTGGCGATGGCGGCCAACGCGGGCTGCACGAAAGTCTGCGAGCCGATGTCGTTGCCGAACGCCAGCGCGATCTTGGAATAACCGAGCTTCTGCGCGATCACGGTCATCGCGTAGGACTCGGCGAGGTCGGGCGGGACGAGCCGGTAGAAATACGGGTACTTGACGTGGTCGAACTCCGACTGGCCCGTCATGCAGAACATCACGGTCTTTTTCTGATTGAGCAGGGGCACGACCGACGCGGCCTCGTCTGAGGTGCAGCCGATGACCAGCTCCAGGTTCTTGGTGTTGGCGAGCAGGCTTCCGACCGCCGGGAGCGCGTCGGCGGGCTCGCCGCGGGTGTCTTTCGACATGCAGGCGACCTTGTGGCCGAGGATCCCGCCAGCGGCGTTGATCGCGTTCGTGGCGCCGGTGCACGACACCAGGTAGATAGGGCCGAGCGCGGCGTCCACGCCGCTGAACGGCGCGACGTCGGCGAAGATCAGCGTCGAGTGCGACGAGGCACCCGCGCCGGTGCTGGGGCTGCTGCTGCACGCGGCGAGAGCGGCAGCCATAGAAAGGGCGACTAGCGCGGATACCGCGCGGAGCCGGCGCGCGGTCCGGTTGGCCGTCCGGCCAGGGTGTTCGAACATCACTGTCACCTCGATGCCTGGATCATGCGATTGCGGGCCAGGTCAGAACCCTGTGGACGGCTGATCTTCGGGCCGCCAGCGCCAGCCGCTCAGATCAGCGTCCTCGGCGACAACACGGTTGCGGATGGTGCCGACGCCTTCGACTGTGACTTCGATCAGGTCGCCTGGCTGGAGCCAGACTGGTGGCTTCCTGGCGAACCCAACCCCGCCAGGCGTGCCCGTCGCGATGATGTCGCCTGGGCTGAGCGTGGTGAACGACGAGAAGAACTCGACCGCGCTCGGTACGTCGATGATCATCTGGGAGGTCTTGGCTGACTGCATGACCTGGCCGTTGAGCGTCGTGGTCAGCGCCGCATCCGCGATATCGACCTCGTCGGGCGTGACCAGCTCGGGCCCGACAGGCATGCTGCCGTCAAAGTTCTTGCCCGCGGTCCACTGGGTAGCGGCCCGCTGCCATTCCCTGGCCGTCGCGTCATTCAGCACGACGAACCCCGCGATCGCAGCCATCGCGTCGTGCGCCTTGATGTAGCGGCCGCCGGCGCCGATCACGACGCCCAGCTCGCCTTCGTAGTCGAAGCAGCTGGTCAAGGCTGGCCTGACCAGATCCGCATACGGGCCGATCACGCTGGCCGAGCCGCGGACGAATGCCTCTGGCCAGGTGGGAACCGAGCGACCGCCCTCGATCGCGTGCTCGCTGTAATTCACGCCTAGGCACAAAATGCGGGGCGGCTCGGGCACGGCCGGACCGAAGTCGGCCTCCGGAACCTCGCTGCCGTCTCGCCCCGCTACCAGCCTGATCGCGTCCATCACTGGCTGCCCGGCCGCGAGCACCCAGCCGATCGCCGCCAGTTCGGGATCGCCGGTGGCGTCGGCCACGTCCAGGTAGCCACCGGGGACCGCGACGTGCAGGCGAAGCCCGCGAGGAGTACTGATCGTGGCCAGCCGCATGCACAGGCTCCCCTGGTCAGCGACCAATTTGGTCGCAATGGCTGATTGGTTGAGCATAGGTCGGCCCGCACAGTTGGTCAAGACAGTTGGCCGAGACAATTGGTCAAAAGTCGTGTGGTCAAGAGTCGTGACTTGGCGGGCTGCTGCGACGGTGTGCGCCCGGCTATTGGTTCCGTCGGCGGTAATTGGTACGATTGGTTGCGTGACTATGGCCCGGACTGCTGAGCGCGGGCTGGAACTCGCCCAGCTGATCGTCGCTCATTCGCTCAGGGTCGGGCTCGGCCAGGACGGGAAGCTGCCCACCGAGCGGCAGCTCGCCAAGGATCTGGGGGTGAGCAGGTCGTCAGTCAGGTACGCCCTGGCCATCCTGCAGGCGGATGGCCAGCTCTCGCGCGAGGTCGGCCGCGGGACATACCTGCGCGGTGCGCAGGCCGGCCTGGAAGGGCCAGGCGCGGACGGCGCCGGCGGAGCCGCGGTCACCACGCTGGCCACCGATCCGCGGGCGGCCTTTGCTCCTGCAGACGTGATGATGGTCAGGCGCCTGCTCGAACCGCCCGCCATGCCCCTGGCGGTGGCCTGGGCGACTGCGGCTGATTTCGCCGAGATGGACCGCTGCCTGGCCGGCGGCGACCGGGCCAGCAGCTACGAGGAGTTCGAGACCTGGGATCTGGCGCTGCACAGGAGCATCATCGCCGCCACCCACAGCCCGCTCCTGGTCACCCTGTACGCGTCAGTTGAGCGCGCCAGGCACGGGCACATCTGGGGCGACCTCAAGCGCCGGAGCGCGTCCGCCGAGCGTCGGATGGAGTATCAGGCTGATCATCATCAGATCGTCGCGGGGCTCAAGGAACGGGATCCCGCAGCGGCCGTCAAGGCAATGCGCGGCCACCTCGCGCGGGTGTCCGACCACCTGAACGCCACCGATCCAGCTGCCGCAATCTGGCCCTGACGCGTCGAAATGCCAGCTGCGCAACCGGGCAAGCAAGGGCCGCGCCAACGAGATCGTCAGGTTCGGGCCGCCGCACATGATCCCGCTCGCCGGCGTTTGGTCCGGCAGCTAGCGGCCACCGTAAGGGCATGACGCCAGTGGCGGGCCAGTCAAGCACGCCGGTGCGCCCCGGCAGCCGGCTCACCGCCGGCCGCTGCCTCGAGCTACTCAACGCCCAGATCACATCCAGGCACCTGGACGAGGCAGGGCGGTGGCTGCGCAGCCGCGGCAGCGGCTACTACACGATCGGCTCGGCCGGGCACGAGGGCAACGCCGCGGTGGCCGCCGCCCTCAAGCCCACCGATCCCGCGCTGCTGCATTACAGGTCGGGTGCCTTCTACCTGGTCAGGGCGGCTCAGGCCGGCCGCGGCGAGGACGGCATCGCGGATGTGCTGCTCGGCATGGTTGCCGCGGCGGCCGAGCCGATCGCCGGCGGACGGCACAAGGTCTTCGGGCACCGCGAGTTGAACATCATCCCGCAGACCTCGACGATCGCCTCGCACCTGCCGAGAGCGGTCGGACTAGCCTTCGCACTGCCCAGGGCGGCCAGGATCGGCCACCCGGCACCGTGGCCGGCCGACTCGGTCGTGGTTGCCAGCATCGGTGATGCCTCGGTGAATCACTCGACCGCCGCGGGCGCGCTCAACACGGCCGCGTACTGCGCGCACGTGGGCCTGCCGCTGCCGCTGCTGGTCGTCTGCGAGGACAACGGTCTCGGGATCAGCGTCCGCACACCGCCCGGCTGGATCGCTGCGGCGCTCGGCCGCTGGCCCGCGATCAGATATGCCTACGCGGACGGAGCGGACCTGGCCGCCGTCTACGACACCACTGTGGATCTCGCCGCCTACGTCAGGCAGCACCGGGCCCCGGCGATCTTGCACCTCGCGACGGTCAGGCTAGGCGGCCACGCAGGATCCGATGTCGAGTCCGCGTACCGGCCGGCTGGCGAGATCGCCGGGGATACCGAGCGCGATCCGCTACGGGGCAGCATCAGTCTCGTAGTCGGGTCCCGCCTGCTCACCGCCGGGCAGGTCGCAGCGCGGTCCGAACAGATCCGCCGCAAGGTGCTTGCACTGGCTGAGAAGGTCGAAGGTGCCCCTGCGCTGACCTCAGCCGCACAGGTGATGGCACCGCTCGCGCCGCGCAGGCCCGCGGCGGTGGCGGCGGCCATCAAGCCGGCCACCGCGTCGGCGAGACAACAGGCCTTCAACCGGCGGCTGCCGGAGGATGAGGGTCCGCTGACGCTCGCCCAGTCGATCAATCGCGCCCTCGCCGACGAGCTTGCTGCTCGGCCAGAGTTGCTCGTGTTCGGCGAAGATGTGGCCCGCAAGGGCGGTGTATACGGCGTGACCAGGGGCCTGCTCGCCGCGTTCGGCGCGGGCCGGGTTTTCGATTCCCTGCTTGACGAGCAGTCCGTGCTCGGCCTTGCGCTGGGCGCCGGCCTGGCCGGCCTGCTGCCGGTCCCGGAGATCCAGTACCTCGCGTACCTGCACAACGCGGCCGACCAGATCCGCGGTGAGGCGGCCACGCTGTCGTTCTTCTCCCAGGGCGGATACCGCAATCCGCTGGTCGTGCGCATCGCCGGCCTGGCTTACCAGCAAGGCTTCGGCGGCCACTTCCACAACGACAACGCGGTCGGCGCCCTGCGGGACATCCCAGGCCTGATCGTCGCCTGCCCGGCGCGGCCGGAGGACGCGGCCGCAATGCTACGGACCTGCCTGGCGAGCGCGCGCGAAGACGGCAGTGTCTGCGTTTTCCTTGAGCCGATCGCGCTCTATCACGAGCGCGACCTGCACGAGCCCGGTGACGGCGGCTGGCTCGCGCGCTATCAGCCGCCGGACCGGTGGATGGACGGCCACGCGCCGGTGGGCGCCGGCCGGGTCCATGGCGACGGCACCGACCTGACGATCGTGACGTTCGGCAACGGACTGCGGCTGAGCCTGCGCGCGGCGGCGAATCTAGCCCGGGCCAGCATCGGCTGCCGCGTGCTGGACCTGCGCTGGCTGGCGCCATTGCCGGCCGGTGACCTCATCCATGCGGCCACGGCAACCGGCGCGGTGCTGGTCGCCGACGAGACGAGGCGGTCAGGCGGCGTGTCGGAGGGAGTGCTCGCGACCCTGACCGATGCTGGTTTCTCCGGCCCCATGACCCGGGTGACCAGCGAGGACAGCTTCATCCCGCTCGGGGACGCCGCAATGACCGTGCTGCTGTCGCAGCAGGCGATCGAGGCGGCCGCCCGCCGCCTGCTGCGCGGTGCTGGCCTCAGCCGGTCGTAGCCCCGATCGCTCCCGCCGTGGTCGCGCCGGTCAGTTCCATCGCTGAAAGCGCCACCCGCATCGGCGGCCGCTCGATCATGATCTCCGCGTACTCGTCGAGCTGCACGCCATGCGCCGCGGCGACGGCGTGCAGGTAGGAACCGACCTCAGCAGCCCCGCTCCAGGCGGACTCGGAGAGACCAGGAGCCACCGGCGACCGTCCCTGCATGGCGCGGGTCAGCACTGCCCTGAGCACCGAGTAGCCCATCCGGCTCAGGTTCGACAGGTCCTGGTGCCTGTTCTTGCGCATGCCAGCGTCCACCTGAGCCATCGCGGGCAGGCCGCAGGCTCCGAGCATGTCGATGAGCATGCCGACCTCGACCGCGTAGCCGCTGAGGAACGGAACCGAGTAGAACAGGTCCCTGGTGGCGGCGAACTCGCCGGCGAGCGGCTGCACGAAGCCGGCCAGCTCGGGGAACAGCAGGTTCAGCGCGGGTTTGGCGGTCAGCTCGGTGACCCGGCCGCCGCCGTCGGGCACCGACACCGTCTCCTGGGTGTACGGGCGCCGGTAGGCCGCCTTGACGAACTGGATGTCCGGCTTGGTGATCAGGCAGCCGACGACGCCAGTCACGAGCTGACGGCAGAAGTTGCCTGTGTCGGTGTCGGCGAACGCGATGATGTCACCAGTGGCCACGGACAGGCCCCGCCACATGGCGTCGCCCTTGCCGTGCGCCTTCCCGTATTCCGGCATCAGCGCGTTCTCTGAGTAAACCTGCACGTTGTGATATGCCGCGATCTCCGCTGTGCCGTCCGTGGAGTCGGCGTCCACGACGATGACCTGATCGATCAGCCTTATGTCGGATCGCCGCAGGTAGTCGACCTCGTCGAGGACCGAGCCGATGGTCTCTGCGACGTTCCGGGTGGGGAGGATAAGTGAAACTGACAGACCTCGGTCCCGCTTGATCCGGCCGAGTTGCCGGGCGCTGCCGAACTCACGGTAATTGAAGCTGTTGGTGCGAAACCATTCATGCGTCCGCATAAGGCTCTCCTCGCGACCGGGGCGGGCCATTCCGCCAACACATACCGTTTTGCCGGTACTTTAAACGCCATCATCCGTACAAAGGGTTCTGTACTATGCCTAGCCTTAGGTCTATACGATTTAGTACCCGACCGAGCCGATCTGTCACTGATGGTGCATAAAATCCGAAGTGCCCCATCGATTCGGTCATCCAGATACTACAGACTGGAAGACCTGCCGGGATCATTATGCAAATTCCTCTGGCCGGAAGTCGATAAGCGCAGGTGAGAAGCTTAAAAGTAACCAGCAGGGCCGAGCCGCGGCCGGGGATGCCAGATCCGGCCAAATCACCGCACCCGCCCGCATCGGTGCTGGTAACCGGGCTATCCTCGGCCTATGAACTCGCACTCCACCCTCGGCGGCCCTGCTCTGGTCCAGCAGCGCCATCTGGTCACTGAGATACCCGGCCCCATCTCACGGGAGCTGCTCGAGCGCCGCCAGCGCAGCGTCGCCCGGGGCCTGAGTCATGTGCTGCCCGTGTTTGCGACCGCCGCGGGCGGCGGGGTGCTCATCGACGCCGACGGCAACTCGCTGATCGACTTCGGATCCGGCATCGCGGTCACCTCCGTCGGCAACAGCGCCGAGCTCGTCGTCAGCAGGGTCACCGAACAGGTCGCGCACTTCACTCATACCTGCTTCATGGTGGTGCCCTACAAGGGCTACGTGGAGGTATGCGAGGACCTGAACCGGGTCACGCCCGGCACGCATGACAAGCGATCGGCCCTGTTCAACTCGGGGGCCGAAGCGGTCGAGAACGCGGTCAAGATCGCCAGGTATGCCACCGGGCGCCAGGCAGTCGTGGTGTTCGATCACGCCTACCACGGTCGGACCAACCTGACCATGGCGATGACGGCCAAGAACATGCCCTACAAGGACGGGCTCGGACCGTTCGCCGGCGAGGTCTACCGGGCGCCCATGGCCTATCCGTTCCGCTGGCCCGGCGGCCCGGCCCGGTGCGCGGCCGAGGCGCTCGACGTGGTGACGACCCTCATCCACACTCAGGTGGGCGAGAACAGGACGGCCGCGGTCGTGATCGAGCCGATCCAGGGTGAGGGCGGCTTCATCGTGCCCCCGGACGGCTTCCTGCCAGGGCTGGCTGAGTATTGCCGCCAGCACGGCATCGTCTTCGTCGCCGACGAGATCCAGTCCGGGTTCTGCCGCACTGGCGACTGGTTCGCCTGCGAGCATGAGGGAGTCGTGCCTGACCTGGTCACAACGGCGAAGGGGATCGCGGGCGGGCTGCCGCTCGCCGCGGTGACCGGCCGCGCCGAGATCATGGACTCCGTGCACCCAGGCGGCCTCGGCGGGACCTACGGCGGCAACCCGGTCGCTTGCGCGGCCGCGCTCGGTGCGATCGAGACCATGAGCAAGGAGGACCTGCCAGGCGCTGCCCGGCGGATCGGCGAGATCCTGCTGCCCAGGCTGCGCAAGCTGGCGCAGCAATATCCGGTCATCGGCGACGTGAGAGGTCGCGGCGCGATGATCGCGATCGAGCTTGTCAGGCCGGGCACCATCGAGCCGGACGCGGCCGCCGCGACCCAGGTGGCCAAGGCCTGCCACGCGGCCGGCCTGATCGTGCTCACCTGCGGGACCTACGGCAACGTGCTGCGGTTCCTGCCGCCGCTAGTGATCAGCGAGGAACTGCTGGCCGAGGGCCTGATGATCCTCGAGGACGCGTTCGCGGGGCTCTGATCCGCGGACGGCTACATCAGCGCGAGCTGTCCGCCGTCGACCACAAGCGCCGCTCCGTGGATGAACGACGCGTCGTCGGACGCGAGAAACGCGTAAGCGGCAGCGACCTCGTCGGCGCGGCCGATCCGGCCGAGCGGAATGTGGCTGGCCACGTAGGCGGCCTCGAACCGCTCGGCGCCAAGGGGCGCCGAGATGGCGTCGTTCAGCGGCGTGCGGATGAAGCCCGGGCAGAGCGCGTTGACCCGGATGCCGCGCCGGCCAAGCTCGACTGCCATCGTCCTGGTGAGCTGAAGGACGCCGCCCTTCGAGGCGTTGTAGTGGGCGTAGTCCTCCTCGCCAGCCAGGCCGTTGGTCGAGGACATGTTCACGATCACGCCGCGTCCGCGTTCGGCCATCCGCCTGCTGACAGCCTGAGCGACCAGGAACATGCCGCGCAGGTTCACCGCGAGGATCCGATCCCAGTCGGCCGGTGCTATGTCCAGAAAGGGGTCACGGCGTGCCGTGCCGGCGTTGTTGATGAGCACATCGATGCCGCCAAGCGCGTCCTCGGCCGCCTCGACGAGCTTGGCGACGTCCGTCGCGCTGCTGACGTCGCAGGCCAGGCCACCGGCCCGGCCGCGCTGCGAGAGCATGGCAACAGCAGCGTCAACCTCCCCCTGCTCCAGGCCGGCCACGAAGACCCTGGCGCCTTCCTCGATGAAGCGCTCGGCGCTGGCCAGCCCGATGCCGCTGGTGCCGCCGCTGATCAGCACCCCCTTGTCACGAAGCCCGCGCATCAGCCACCGGCCAGTAGCCGCGCACGTACGATCGCCTTCCAGCAATAACCACGCACCATCGTCATGTGGTCTATCATTCCGCCCAACCGGACGGCAGGAGAACGCCATGGCTCGGCAGGCGGCGGGCATAGCGGCGGCAGCGGCGCTGACGATCGTGATCACGACGGCCGCCGGGAACCCGGGACCGCCAGCCAGCGCGAGCACGACCGGCGCCAGCACGAGCGCGACCAGCGCCAGCACGGCCACGGCGCACGCCGCCGCCGACCGCTCCCCCGGGCGCCCTGGGGCCCCGGTGCCGAGCGGGCGGCTGCGGATCACCGGCAACTTGCGCGACGGCGCCGCGGTCGCTGCCAGCGGCCTATCCTGGCGGCCAGGCCGGTTGCCGGCCGGCGACCGGCTGCTGAGCTTCGAGGTCGGATACTCCTGGCAGGCATGCGGCGCGAAAGGGTGCGTGCCGGGAGCTGACTCCACTGCCACGCCGTTCGCCGCGCGGCGGTACATCGTCGGCCATGCCGACGCGGGCCGCAGGCTCCGGGTGTCAGAGACGGCCACGGAGGTTGTCCAGACCGCCGCGAAGTTGTTCACGTTCACGGTGCTCCGCATCAGGCGGAGCGTCACCTCCCGGCTGACGGTCGCCGGCTACCCGCGCGGGCGTCCGCCGGTGAGCGAGTTCGTCAACGGGCTGCCTGAGGCGCGCACGGGGTCGACGCAGGAATACTTCCAGGTCAGCCCGGTGCACAGAAGTTCGGCGGATGGTCCTGTTAGCCGGAAATTCCGAGTCGACCACCAGAAGTGGCGGGCCATGCCGAAGCGGGGCGTGTTCTACACGGGCACGCTGCGACCCGGGCACCACCGGGTGAGCGTGCTGACCGCCAACCGCGCCGGGCGGACCAGGCTGACCTTCGCCTGGCTGGTGCTGCCCCTGCCCGCGCCGGTCCGGTGCCATGGCTCGTGCTGGTATCCGCCGCGCCTGAACAAGGCAGGCCGGCCGATGCGCTGGGACTGGCAGATCGGGCGCACGTTCCCGCTCAAGCGCACGGGATCGCGCGCGGTCGACATCTATGACATCGACGGCTTCCTGACGACCAAGGGGCAGATCCGCAGGATCCGCGCCTCGTGGCCGGCAAGCTCGCTGGCCCATCCGAGGACCATCTGCTACCTCGACCTGGCCTGGGAGGACTATCGCCCGGACGGCAGCCCGGCGCCGCGCGGGCTTTTCCCGGCCGATGCGCTCGGCCGGGTCTATTACGGCTACCCGGAAGAGCGCTGGGTCGACTTCCGCCAGCTCGACGCGCTCAAGCCCATGCTGATCGAGCGGATCTCCATGTGCGCGCGCAAGGGGTTCGACGCGGTCGAGCTCGACGACATCGACAGCTTCGACCCGCCTGCCACGACGGGCTTTTACCTCACGCCCGGTGACGCCCAGAATTATCTGGCGTTCGCGTTGAACCTGATCCACTCCTACGGGATGACCGCGGTGTGGAAGAACAGCCCCAGCCTGGCTAGGTGGGGTGTCAGATACTCCGACGGCGCCGTGGTCGAAGAGTGCTACGTCTATCACGAGTGCGGCAGCTGGCACGTATTCACCTTGGACAAGACGGCGGCCCAGCCCACCGGCAAGTGGGTCGGCGAGGCCGAGTACGGCGCCGATCATTACGTCTGCGATCCCGGCCAGCCCTGCCGCCACGGCCGGTCGTTCGCGGCGTACTGCCGCAGGGTCTATTCAGGTCCGGCCGGCTTCGCCGCAGTGAAGTTCGACGTCAACCTGGACGGGCGGGTCTTCTTCCCCTGCCCGCGCGGCCGCTGACCAGCTGCGAGCAGCCGGCTAGCCCTGGTAGTAGGGATCGACGGCCGTGAGCACGTCGTCCAGGATCGCCAGGCCCTCCTTGGCCTCAGCCTCGGTGATCGTGCAGGGCGGCACCACGTGCAGCCGGTTGTAGTTGATGAACGTCAGCAGGCCGCTCGCGCGGAGCTGGGCGGCAAGGGTGGTTATCGCCTCGGATGTGCCGCCGTAGGGCGCGAGCATGGCCCTGGTCGCCCGGTCCGACACGAGGTCGAGGGCCCAGAACACGGCGAGCCCGCGTACCTCCCCGATCACCGGATGCCGGCTGGCCAGCTCGGCGAGGCCCGGCCCGAGCGTCTGCTCACCGATCATGGCGGCGTGCTCGACAATGCCTTCCTCTGCCATGGCATCAATCGTTGCCACGATCGAGGCGCACGCGAGCGGGTGCCCTGAGTAGGTCAGGCCGCCTGGGAACACCCGGTCGTCGAAGGTGGCCGCGACCGGGTCGGAGATGATGACCCCTCCGATCGGCACGTAGCCAGAGTTGGAGCCCTTGGCGAAGGTGATCAGGTCAGGCACCGCGCCGTGCGGGGTGAACGCGAACCAGCTACCGGCCCGGCCGAAGCCGCACATCACCTCATCGGCGATCCACATGATGCCGTACTTGTCGCAAAGGGCACGCACGCCGGCCAAGTAGCCGGACGGCGGCAGGAGCACGCCGGCCGTGCCGACGATCGACTCGATCAGGATGGCGGCGATCGTCGCCGGCCCCTCGAACGTGATGACCTGTTCCAGGTGCTCCAGCGCCCGCTCGCACTCCTCGGCCTGCGACGAGGCCCAGAACGATGACCGGTACAGGTACGGGCCGAAGAAATGCACGTGGCCAGTCGCGTACTCGTTCGGCCAGCGCCGGGGGTCGCCGGTGGAGGTGATCGCCGCCCCGGTATTGCCGTGGTAGGACCGGTAGAAGCTGAGCACCTTGTCCCGGCCGGTGTGCAGCCTGGCCATCCTGATCGCGTTCTCGTTCGCGTCGGCGCCGCCATTGGTGAAGAACACCTTGCTGAAACCGTCCGGCGCTAGCGAGATCAGACGCTCCGCCGCCGCGCCGCGCGCCTCGTTGGCGTGCTGCGGCGCGATCGTGGTCAGCCTCGCCGCCTGGTCGGCGATCGCGCTGGTGACGCGGGGATGCTGGTGCCCGATATTGGTGTTGACGAGCTGGCTAGAAAAGTCAAGGTACCTTTTGCCGTCGAAGTCCCACACGTAGCTGCCCTGGCCGCCGGCGATGACGAGCGGATTGAGCGCCTTCTGTGCCGACCACGAATGGAACACATGCGCTCGGTCAGCGGCGAAGACGGCGGCGCCGCGGGCTGGGTCGGGGGTGAACTCGGGCATATTCTGTGCGCTCCCGGCTGTCCTTTTGCCGTTCACTGGTTCACCGGGAAGCCCAGGTTCACGCCGCCGTGGCTCGGGTCCAGCCAGCGCTCGGTGACCGCTTTGCCCCGGGTGTAGAAGTGCACGCCCTCGGTGCCGTGCACGTGCGTGTCGCCGAACAGCGACGACTTCCAGCCGCCGAAGCTGTAGAACGCCATCGGAACCGGGATCGGCACGTTGATACCGACCATCCCGACCTCGACCTCGCTGGTGAACTTGCGGGCAGCTCCGCCGTCGTTGGTGAAGATCGCCGTGCCGTTCCCGTACGGGCTGCCGTTCACGACGCCGAGGGCGTCCGCGTAGCTGCCAGCCCGCACGACAGACAAGACAGGGCCGAAGATCTCGTCTATGTAGCAGCTCATCGCCGGCGTCACGCGGTCAAGCACGCTCGGGCCAAGCCAGAAGCCATCCGCAGCGCCGCCGCTGACCGGGTGGCTGCGGCCGTCGACCGCCAGCGTCGCGCCGTCGGTGACGCCAGCGTCCAGGTACGACGCCACCTTGTCCCGGTGCGCCCTGGTGACCAGCGGCCCCATCTCGGAGTCGGCGTGATCGCCAGGGCCGACGCGGAGCCTGGCCACCCGCTCGCCGATCTTGGCGACCAGCTCGTCGCCAATCGGATCGACGGCCACGAGCACGGAGATCGCCATGCACCGCTCTCCCGCCGAGCCGAACCCGGCGGATACGGCCGCGTCGGCAGCCAGGTCCAGGTCGGCGTCGGGGAGGACCACCATGTGGTTCTTCGCGCCGCCGAGCGCCTGGACCCGTTTGCCCGCCGCTGTTCCAACTTCGGATACATAACGGGCCACCGGGGTCGATCCAACGAAGCTGACGGCTCTGACATCGGGGTGGGTCAGCAGCGCGTCGACCGCATCCTTGGCGCCCTGCACGACGTTGAAGACGCCGTCAGGCAGGCCAGCCTCGGCGAGCAGCTCGGCGATCCTGATCGAGGCCGACGGGTCCTTCTCCGACGGCTTGAGCACGAACGTGTTGCCCGCCGCGATGGCGATCGGGAACATCCACATCGGCACCATGGCGGGGAAATTGAATGGCGTGATTCCCGCGACCACGCCGAGCGGCTGGCGAATCGAGTACGCGTCGACGCCGGACGAGACGTTCTCGGAGAACGCGCCCTTGAGCAAATGCGGGATGCCGCACGCGAACTCAACGACCTCGAGCCCGCGCGCGACCTCGCCGGCCGCGTCGGAGGCGACCTTGCCGTGCTCGGAGCTGATCAGCCTGGCCAGCTCAGGGGCATGCTGGCGGATGAGCTCGCGGAAGGCGAACATGACCGATGCCCGCTTGACGA
>Ga0209240_1000069_pt1 | contig 36860 bp, 19 predicted proteins | sample GraSoi_2013_80cm_FD_185828 | JGI IMG/M metagenome (GOLD analysis project Ga0209240, IMG submission 185828) | Grasslands soil microbial communities from the Angelo Coastal Reserve, California, USA - Sample 9_17_2013_80cm (SPAdes) (version 2) | ecosystem: Environmental > Terrestrial > Soil >...
CTAATGGAAGAGCGGTTGCTTGCTCGGTAAGTCGATTCAACGTCTGGTTCTGCGAGCCGCCTCCCATAACACAGATACGCTCTATTTTCACGCCTGCCGCCTGCTCAATGTTGCGAATCGTCTCAGCGTATGCCGCAGCTATACTCCGTACGACCGTCGACATGATTTCTCTATGCGCTGTTGGAACGGCGAGTCCGTGATTGCCGCAGAACCTTTTGATTCGGTCCGTCATTTTGTCTGCTATTGTTCCCGGGGCGATAAACTCTTGGGCGTTGACGTCGATTATGGATCCAATGTCCCCACTGGACTCCGCAAGCTTGGTAAGTTCTTCATTTGAATAGACTACACCCTCCGATGCCCATTCTCGCCTGCATTCCTCGACCAACCACATTCCGGTAATAATCTTGAGTAATCGATTTGTGCCGTCGATCATTCCTTCGTTGGCGAGATTGTGCTCGAAAGAAGCCACATTCACCACCGGACTCTCAGTGATTAGGCCAAGCAGAGACCAGGTCCCAGAACTCAGATACGCCGTCGCCTTGTTGCTCGGCTCTTCCAGATACCTGCGGGCAGCGTAGAATGAGCATGCCGTATCATGGCACCCAGCTAGCACTACTTTTGTGTCTCTAGGGGCTTCGATTTCAGCGCACAGGTCCGGTTGCATCTCGCCGAAAATCATGCCTGGCATGATGATCTGGCCGAAGAGATCTAACGGAACGCCAATACGCTGAAGCAGCAGTCGCGACCATTCTCGATTCTCCCATGACATCAACTGCGACATTGATGCGATAGTATATTCGTTTGCGATTCGGCCACTTAGCCAATAGTTCAACAAATCTGGCAGCATCAAAAAATGCTTGGCCGCTCTGAAAACCTCGGGACAGCTTTGTGCGTGAGCGAAGAGCTGGAAAAGGGTACCTGATCGAATGAACTGAGCGCCTGTCTCCCGGTAGAAATCTCGCCTTGACACCCTTTCCAAGAGGCGATCGACGATACTGTCCGTCCGATTGTTACGGTAGTGAAAGGGATTTTGAAGGAGGCTGCCGCTCTTATCGAGTAGCCCGTAACTACCGCCAAAGGAATCGACTCCTATGCTGGTGATAGAAGGGCCATAGCGCTTGAATGCTAATTTCAAGCCTTCTTTAATTTCCCGAAACATATCGAGAATGTCCCAAAACATGTCTCCGCCCGCGGCAACCCAGCGGCTCGGGAAGCGATGCACAACGTCAAAAGTCTCTTTGTTGCCGACTATGACACGACCGTTGGACGCTCCAAGGTCAATGGCGATGTGTAAGCTCATGGACAGCCTATCCTTTGACCGCTCCGGCTATCATTCCTCTTGTCAAGTATCTCTGCATTAAGACGTAAATTACTAATACAGGAATCGTAATCAGGGCCAAGGTAGCAAACATTACTCCCGGCCTGGCCATGAACTGACCACTGTACATCAAGGGTACCAGCGTCATCGGCTTTAGCTCGTTCCGATCGATCGTCACGAGCGCTAGCACAAACTCGTTAAACGAAGCCATAAACTGAAAAATAACTACCGCAGCGATCGCTGGCCAACTGATCGGCATGACAATGCGCCAGTAAATTCCGAGCTTGGAACATCCATCCACTTTCGCCGCCTCTTCGACCTCAAGTGGGAGACCTTCGAAGAAACTCCGGAAAATGATTAACGCCAAGGGGGTTCCGAAGGCTGCATACGGGAGGATCAAGCCGAGATAATTGTCTAAAAGACCTAAGGTTTTGTTTACCTGAAAAAGGGGCACGACCATCGTCGGTATGGGCAACATCAACGCACTGATTAGTAGGAAGAACCAAGTCTCTTTCCAGCGAATTCGCAAACGGGCAAAGGCGTACCCGGCAAGAGATCCGAAGAGAACAACCAAAAGAACCGAAGAGCAGGCAATTATCAGGCTATTCACCAAATGCCTGAGAATCGGGGCATCCGAAAACACGGTGCGGTAGTTGTCGAGACTGACGCCATTGATCAGCAATCCGCCAAACTTAGGCGCGCGCTGATTTGGCGGCATGAACGAGACCGCCAGCATCATCACTACCGGAACCAGCCAGACCAACGCTACAAGACCAGCGAAAACGAACCCGAATGACTTACTTAATTTTACGTTTGGCATGGACGGATTAACACCACTCAAGTGGCGAAACGAGAGCCGAATACCTTCATCTGAAAGACGCTCAAGCTAAGGGCTAGGAGCAACAGAATGACCGATAACGCGGACGCGTAACCGACAGCCTGCAAACGGAATGCCTGGGTAAAGATGTAGTTTGGGAGCATCTCCGTTGCATGATTCGGACCGCCCTGCGTCATAACGTAGATGATGGGAAACGTTTGCAGTGTTCCGATTATCCCTAGCAGGATCAGAGTTAGATGAACGTGGCGCAGCATTGGCCAGATGATCCAGGTGATGCGTTTAAATACGCCCGCGCCATCGAGAGTTCCGGCCTCCAGGATCTCGTCTGGGATTGTCTTTAGCCCCGCCACATACAGTATCATAGAGTATCCGGTCCACTGCCAAATATTGACTACAATTACCGAGAAAATTGCGATCTTAGGGTCCGAGAGAAATGGGATCATTAACGCGGGGATGTGCCACGCCACGCCGATATCCGAGAGTAATCCTCCAAATGGATTATAGATTCGTTGCCAAACGATGCCGACAACGATCGGCGAAACAATCGCCGGAAAATAAATGATCGCACGGAAGATAGATTGGAACGGTACGCCCGAGGTTAGAATATAGGCGAGCGCGAAACCCACAATCATCTGTGCAACGATGGTTATGGGTGCCCAATAGAGTGCATTCCGCATAGCAAGCCAGAATCCATAGTCGCGTGTCAGTATCTCGATGAAGTTCTTCAACCCAACAAATGTCGCCTGATTCACGCCATCCCATTGGTACACACTTCGGAAGAAGATGGAACAGAAGGGATAAAGAACGAAGACAGAAAACAAACTTAAGGCAGGAATAAGGAACAGAAAATCCCAGTTCCTTCTCGGCGCGGTTCTCGTCTGCGGGGAACTAAGTTTGAAACCCGTGTCCGAGGATCGAGTGACCACCATATGCGCTATTTGTGCAAAGAAAATGCGTACGCAGAATTCTCCCGCTCAGCGAACCTTGTCAGCAGCAGTTTGGATCCGCTCCATTGCCTTTTCTGGTGACAATTCGCCGGCGGCTACCGCCGCCAGCGCGTCCTCGAATGCCTGCTTTACTTCAGGTTTCTGCAACTGACGTGCGTATTTCACTTTTGGGAGCCAATCATTCACTAACATCTGCCAAACCCGCTGCTCATTTTCCGTTTCAAACTTTTGCGGAGACAACCCCTTGACAGCGGGTAAGTCATTGAAAGTATTGATCAATGCCTGCGCGCCTGCTCCATCAATCCAGTCGGCGACAACCCTAAATGCTGCTTCCGGGTCTTTGGCGGATTTGGAGATTCCGAACATAACATCGATGCCGCCCAAGCAGTCATCTGGCTGCCCCTTTCCGGTGACATCCGGGAAACGCACTGGCGCAAATCCGGACAGCCCCTTCGATAAAGGCGGCGGGTTGGGACGCGTGGCCTGCTGCATCCACCAGGCGCCCATGGGGAACGTAGCTGCCCGTCCGGCTTCGATCAGTTCCATTGATCCGGGGTAAGCGGAAAGCCCCAAGGCGCCAGGTTGGATGATTCCATCATCAAACAATCGTTTCCACCAGTGCATGGCAGAGACAAACGGCGGATCAGTGAATTTCAGTTCGCCCGCCTCGGCTTTATAGATCAATCCGGGTGCGATATTGTGAATTAGCTGCATGTAGATATCGCGCCGCACCCACCCATCAGCGGCTCCCACTAGCAAAGCAGCTGCGCCCTTCGACTGAACGGTATGCGCGATTTTTAGTAGTTCGTCATATGTTTTGGGAGGCTGGAGATTGAGTTCTTGAAAGACCGGAACTGTGTACCAGAGGTTTATGGTCTGGGTCAGGACGGGTAATCCGTAGAAATTTTCATCTTCTTTGGCGTTACCCAGGCGGGCCTGCTCGATGGCAATAGGATAGAATTTTTCTTTCCAGTTACTGCCCCATACCTTCGCGGCTAAGTCCTGCAGCGGCAGTAGGAACTGCTTGTATTGCTGGGTGAGCGCGCCGGGTTCAAGACCGATGATATCCGGAAGTGAGTTACCGGCGGCCCGGGTCTGCAGATCTACGAGGTAATCTGGATAGTTGAAGATCTTAGCCTCAATTTTGATATCTGGATTCTTTTGATTAAACGCCGCGATCATCTGATTCGTTGTTTCGACGATCGGGCTCCAGGAACGAAAGGTAACAGTTTTCTCGGTCGCGGTTGCTGGTATATCACCGGCGATGAGTGCCAGGCTTAATGGCAGCAAGCACCAAGGATTTCTTCGTTTTTTCGGCATACAACTTTGTTCTGGGGGTTCGATTTTTGCAGTCCCGATAACTTTCTGTCTGTCAGGGAAAGGTTGGCGACGGTAGATCGTCGATTGCGGGCTTTGGAAGTGGTTTGACTCCACCAAGCGCTGAGGCGGCCCACACCGTTTTTGCGTAGGCTTCAACGACTTCCAAGCGTTGATAAGCTTCTAAAACGGTCTTTCCAACTGCCGTCGCGCCGTGATTCTGAAGCAGGAACACATTGTGCTTGCAGCAATACGGCGAGAGTGCATCGGCGAGCTTTGCGGAGGATGGACGTCCGTAGGGAACCAGTGGTATGTCACCAATTGTTGCAATAAGCTCGGGCAAGATATTTTCCGGCAACGCCTGGTGTGCGGCTGCGAACGCCGTGCAGAAGATCGGATGCCCATGTGCGACGCCGCCGACACCGGGACGTCGCCGATAAAACAGCAGATGCATGAACTTTTCGGACGTAGGCTCGAGATCTCCTTCAAGAACCTTCCCGTCGAGACTGAGCCGAACGAGCATTTCCGGTTCGATCTCTCCTTTGTTCATGCCTGAGGGCGTCACCAGGATCGTGTCATCCTTATCGCGAGCGCTGAGGTTACCTTCGGTGCCTGCAACTAACGCCTTCGCGGCCATAAGCCGGCAACAGCCCACGATTTCTTCACGCAGATTGGAATACTTCATAATGAATCGAATTGAGTGATATTACTAATTGGTCCGGGGACGGGTTCATTCTTCCGTTGTTCGCACCCTGGTTATTTCTTTTCAAGGCGGTCCAGCTCCAGAGCGTCACCTTTGCGACGCCTGAGAGTTAGTGCGGCGCATAAGACATCGACGAATGCAAGCTGTAGGGTACCCAACCGGTGGGGTGAGCTCAGGTGCCAAGCGAAACGCTTGCGTTTAGGGTGGGGGATCGGTCTTGGCTGAGTTGCTCTCATCACGAATCGGCAGCGTGAATTGAAAAACGGCGCCTCGGGATGAATCGGCGGTGGCCGAAAGCCGTCCTCCGTGAGCTTCGACAATTGAACGGCTGATGGCCAGGCCCATGCCAAGGCCTTGAGGCTTAGTCGTGTAGAAGGCGTTGAAGAGACGGTCAAGATTGTTCGGATCTAGCCCTGGGCCTGAATCTCGCACGGCAATCAGTACGTGGGTGCATTCAGCGTCATGCACTACCTTGTACCCGAACCTGTCTTCCTCTTGGGTCTCGTTCATTTTCTGCGAACTAACCGACAGCTCTCGCGGACCATCGCTCACTCCGCTCATTGCTTCGATGGCGTTGACGAGCAGATTGAGAACCACTTGTTGCAATTGAATTCTATCTCCCATTATGAGTGGCAAGTCACTGGCTAGCTGAGTCTGTAATGACACTCGATGTCGTTGCAATTCGCTACGCGCTATAGCAATGACTTCACCTATCGCCTGGTTCAGGTCGAGCCAGTCCTTCTGTGGCGGCGCCTTTTTGGCAAGAGCGCGAATTCGACCGACGATTTCACCGGCACGTTTCCCGTCGCGAATAATGCGTCTGATCGTTTCGCCTGTTTCGTTGAGATTGGGTACTTCGCCTGCCAGCCAGCGCAGCGCCGCATTGGCGTTGGTCACGATGCCCGCTATTGGCTGGTTCACCTCGTGGACAATGGATGCCGCCAGTTCTCCCATCGTAGTTAGCCGACTAACATGAGCCAGGTTGGATTGCGCTTCGCGCAAGGAGACCTCCTTCTGACACAGCTCTCTCTCCGCCCGTTTACGCTCGGTGATGTCTATGCCCAACCCCATGACTTCAACGAGGTCGCCAGATTCACTGAAAACGGGATGGCCTACTCCGTAAAGGTGCTTGATCTCGCCGTCCGGAAGAACGACTCGGAACTCGAGGTCGGAATCTCGCCTTTCACGAATTGCGTCTTCGCCATTTTCAAGCCACTTTCTCCGATCCTCGGGATGAATTCGCTGGAGAATCGCCTCAAATGGCGGGATACCTGCTTTCGGATCAAATCCAAACAGGCGGTAGCGTTCCTGCGACCAGTGGGTGATCTCTTTCGTGGCGGGATTCCACGCCCAACTGCCGCTTTTACTCAGCGACTCCGCTTCCGTTAAGTAGGCCTCGCTACGCCGCACGGCGGCTTCGGCGCGTAGCCGCTCGTTGATCTCACGCTCGAGCCTTGCGTTGGCGCGGCTTAGCTCTGAGTACAACCGGGCATGGTCCAACGAGATCGCAGCCTGAGAGGCCAACAGTTCCAACATGGCTACTCGCTTTGGAGTAAACACCCTGGGCGCTAGATTGTTCTCCAGATAAAGAACGCTTATCAGCTTCGATTGTTTGAGCAGCGGCAGGCACAGAACCGATTTGGGATGTCTCTGCCGGAGGTACTCATCCTCTGAAAACAGGGTGTGGGTGGAGGCATCATCCAGAATGACCTTCTCTTGACTTCGAATCACATAGCGCAAGAGCGACTCGGGCAGCTCGGATGAGGACACCGGTGCCTGTCGCAGCCGGACATCCACTTGGTAAGCGCCCGGCCCGATTTCGGCCTCGATCCGATACTGCTCGCCATCCGGCAGAACCAGAAGACCGCGCTCAGCACCAGCCTGCTCGACCGCAGTTTTTAACAGCGTTTCGATCAGCTTCTCGAGCAGAATCTCGCTCGAAACGGCCTGCGACATTTTGATAACGGTCGCGAGGTCCAGATGCTCCAGCGGCGCCTCGATGGTCGTGGTTGGAGCGGGTACAGATGGTGCCTCCCTGAGGTGCGGATATAACTTGTCGAGTTGCTGGACCTTCCCATCGGCTCCCCAGCGGAGGTAGCCGTACCGAGCGTCATGCAAATAGGCGTTTGCGATCCTTTCAAAACCACGCGCGCAGTAAAAGCGAGCGGCGAGCTCGTTGGCGATGGCCTCATTGTGGACAAAGCCGTTGTCGCGGGCCGAGCGGATGGCCTGTTCGTATAGGTGCTCGGCATCGAGCACGCGGCCTTCGATGCGAGCGATCTCAGCGCTCACCAGCGCCGCGCGGTTTGCAAAATTCTCCGGGCAATTCTCCGCCCATGTTTCGAGCTGCTGCTGATGTTCAGCCAGGACCTTTAAATGCTCGCCTCGGTTATCCGGCGTTGCGGAATCGGATAGGGCAGCCCGCGCTAGGGCGCTATAGAAGTGATACTCCGCAGATTCGAAAAATGATAGTGATGTCCAAAGCAACCGTTGCGCCTTCAGTGAAGCATCGACAGCCGAAGCATAGTCACCGGCAAAGAAGCGAGCTTGCAGCTTTCGGATCCAATACCAACACTCGGGCAGTGCTAATGCAGGGTGACTTGCCAAGTGGCGCTCGAATTGACACTCCTCAAACTCTCCCTCGTCAAAGGAACCGAATCTCGACGTCAGCCCACGAAGGGTCCGGATAAGTCCGAGCTGTGCGGTAATGACGTCACTGACCCGACTGAACCGAGCCTTCTGGGCAAACTCGAGAGCATGCTCAGCTTGACGCTGCACCTCAACCAGTGGATCGCCCGCCGCCAGCAAGTTTGTATTTAGGTTGTCGCCGCTGTACGCTGCGAGTGTTAGATCCCCGACTTTGTTTGCGGCCTCAAACGCGCGACGGATGAGGTCTCGGCAGGTACGGACATGTTTCGTCCATGGTACGACAAATTGGGCGAACCAGTGATAGGTGCGAGCCTGGAATCGATCCAACCCACGTTTCTCGACCAGTTCATAGCCGAGCTGACCGAATCGAAATCCAGCTTTGTAGTCGCCAAAGTGCGGTCCGGCTATCTTGCCGAAGAACACGTACGCGACGCATGAGCCGTCGCCATGGCCTCGTTCCAGGCTAAGATTAACTGCGCGACAGGCCGTCATAGCAAGAAGATTCGCCTGCGTCGCATGCAAAGCTGCAGGCAAGACCCTGGTCAGCACATCCAGAGTCGCGAGGGATTCTGGGTCGCTCATCAAGGGTAGGTCAATGAGCTCCTCGATCGTACGGCTCCCAAGGCTCATCCAGATGCGCTCGTATTCGCGTCGCGCTTCCGCTTCTGTCAGATGAGGCGACCAGTCGACGCCCAGATGCCGGAGGTAGTCGAGACAGGCGGCAACCGCGCGATCGGTCTGGTCAAGAGTCGTGTACAAATCGATGCGTAAGCACTCGACATTCGCTCGCTCCACTGTATTTGCCGCGCGGGATGAAAGCATCGTCAAGCGCTCCTCTGCAGCCACTAGCTCACCAGTCAGGAACTCGCATTCGGCCCGGTACAGTTCCAAGGCGAAGGAGAGCTCATGCCGGCGCGCCCAAGAGTCGCTCGCTAAAAGTGCTGTGCCAGCGGTGAGATATTTGAGCGCTGAGGTGTAAGCCGTAGAGGCCCTGGCGCGCTTGCCTGCCATAAGGTTGAGCTCAGCCAGTTGCTCACGTTCGTCTCGTGAGCTAATCAAGAGGGCCCCGCGGTTGAGTTGATTAACGATCTCGAAGACCGCCTCCTCAAGCCTCTCTGGGGGAGTGCGTGCCGTTAGCAGCCGCCCCATTCGAAGATGGGCCTCGGCGCGTAATTCTTCCGGGATCAGTGAATAGGCAGCTTCTTGGATGCGGTCGTGGACAAACTTATAGGAGCCGTCCAAACGCACAACGAACTCCAGACGCAGAGCCTCCCACAAGTCCGATTGGACCTTCTCTTCCGATGTCCCGTGAACGATGGAAAGCGTGTTGCTCTTGGCACTGTTTCCAAGACAGGCAAACTCTTTTAGTGTCTTCTGGGTTTCGAATGGCAGGCGGTTCAACTTCCCCACCATCAGGTCGACTACATTGTCGGTGTAGCCTTTGGCGTGAATGCGCGCGAGCTCCCAAGCCCATCGCCCCGTGCCATGGTCAAAGGTGAGCAGGCCCTCTTCGGCCAGCGCCGAAATAAATTGGATCGCGAAAAACGGGTTGCCTCCCGTCTTCTCGTGCACCAGGAGCGCCAGCGGCGCTACCCGGTCCGGTGAGCAGTGGAGCGAATCCGCGATTAATCCTTCCAGGTCTTCCTGGGCAAGCGGCGAGAGCGTGATCTCCCGCACGAGCGCGCCCGCCCCGTGGATCGCTTCCAGCTTGCGCATCAGCGGATGGGTGGCGTTGACCTCGTTGTCCCGGTAAGCGCCGATCAACAGCAAGTGCTGCACATCCGGCTGGGTCAGCAGATCCTCGATCAGATCGAGGGTGGCCGCGTCGAGCCATTGCAGATCGTCAAGAAACAGCGCCAGCGGATGCTCCGGTCGTGCAAATACGCCGATAAATCGTCGGAACACCATTTGGAAGCGACCTTGCGCTTCCCGTGGCGGAAGAACTGGGAGCGGCGGCGGCTCTCCTACGATCAGCTTCAATTCAGGAACCAGATCCACAATGAGCCGCCCGTTTGGACCTAACGCCTCACCAAAAGCATGCCGCCAGTTCTGCAGCTCGGCTTCGCTCTTACTCAGAAGGAAACGGATTGGGCCCTGAAATGCCTGAGCTAAAGTCGCATAGGGAATGTCACGCTTATACTGGTCGAATTTGCCCGACGCAAAGAGGCCGCGGGGCAGAACCAGCAATTTTTGGAGCTCATTGACGACGGAGGACTTGCCGATCCCAGAGTATCCCGAGACAAGCACCAACTCCGGCACGCCGCTGGCCACGACGCGCTCGAAGGAGGCAAGCAAGATATCGATCTCGCGCGCTCGTCCGTACAATTTCTCTGGAATCAATAGCCGGTCAGGAGTGTCGTGCTCGCCCAGCGCGAATTCGTTGACGCGGGAGTGAGATTCCCATTCTACCAGGCAGCGGCGAAGATCATTCTCAGCCCCGGCCGCAGTCTGGTACCGATCTTCCGCAGTCTTAGCCAGCAGCTTCATGATGATTGCAGAGACCGGCGGTGGAATCGTCTCAAATCGCTCGCTGGGCGGTACCGGCTTTCTCGCAATGTGACAGTGCACCCACTCCATTGGATCGGACGCCGTGAAAGGAAGATTCCCAGTCAGCATTTCATAAAGCGTAACGCCGAGGGCGTAGAGATCGCTCCGGCAGTCGACGCAGCGATTCATACGTCCAGTCTGCTCAGGCGCCATATAGGCGAGCGTCCCGGCGAGAAACTCGGGAGGTTCGGCCGACTGACGCTCGCGCGGAAGCCTCGAAGCGATACCAAACCCTCTTAGCCAGCACTGGCCTGTTACGGGGTTCACGAGGACATTGGCCGGCTTTATGTCCTTATGGATGACTCCGCGCTCGTGCAAGTGGTCGATCGCGGCCGAAAGGCTGACAGCCACACGGAAGAAAAGCACCAAGTCCAATGGATTACCGAGCAATTCATCGAGAGGCACACCGCCTGGATCCTCCAACTCGAGTACCGTGCGGTTCGAGTGGCGAGCGACCGCGATCGGTTGGGCGGACCACGCAGGATCCAGCACTTCTCTAAGAGAGCATTCGTGCTCCAGCCGTTTCAGACTTTCAGGCGCGGGATGCTCCGCGACAGGCGAAAGCACAAGGATCTGAGACGCATCGCCCTGACTCCGCCCGCGATAAAGGATAAACTCTTCGTCCTTTCGCAGCGCCTCGAGGACATATCTTGATAGCTCAATCACACGGGGGTCCGACGGCACAATTTACACAATTCTTCTTATGTTCAGCGACCAAAACACAGTTTGGTGCTCCGACCGGCAAAAAAGTGGGCACGACTTTGGGAACGGACGAGACGCGTTTGGCTAGTTGAATCGACGGGTCAGTCTCCACCGGCCGACGGTTCGGTTGACCGGCTTGTGGGAAATTGCTGCGAGCCAATGCCAGCTAACCGACGGGCAGGTTTACCATTATTGGTTCGAAGTGGAAGACACCGGCTCGGGTAGCTCTCCTCCACCGCTGATTTGCTGCACCGATCCGATGGCATTCGCAGTCGACTGGCGCCTTTTTCCTCCGGACGCGGCCGACAATCGGCAGCCTGCAGCGGTCATTCTGTGGAAAGATGACAAACTGGTACCCTGTGACCCAGGAGGAAACCAGGTTATTTTTGAACACGATGTTCCGCCGCATAGGCTCCCGGCTAATGATCGACTGGTCATTTACGAACTCCCGACCGCGTGGGTAATAAGCCGGGGACTCAACGGGGCTTACTGCGACGTCGGCACGTTTCGCGATGCTAGGGCGCTCATCGACGAGAAGGTTGGAGGTGCTAACTTTGCCGATTTGGATTTGTTGCGGCCGGGCTGTTCTTACCTTTCTGAGCTCGGTATCAACGCCATTGAACTGCTTCCACCCGCCGACAGCTTTTTTAAACGAGTATGGGGTTACGATACGGCCCATTTCCTGGCTCCGGACTACGAACTCGGCTTTCCGGAAGGAAACGCTTCACCGACCGCAAACCTGGACCTGATTGCATTGGTTAAGGCCTGCCACGAGCATGGTATTCGCGTCTTTGTTGATATGGTGATGGCATTCGGCCGGGAAGAAGCCTACGAGCACATCGACTTTCCGAATTTTTACATCGCCCATCCTAATGAAGACCCTAGTGATCCGGACGCTTTAACTTCTATCCCGTGGCGATGGCACAAGAGGATTACGTGACGGTTTCGGCAGTACGTTGTTCCGATACGCGAAGTTTGTGACCGCCTATGACCCGGTCTCCGGCGACGTAAAACCGATCGCTCTAGCCCGGCAGTTGATGCTTACCTATCTCACGCGTTGGGCGAGGGATTTTCATATCGATGGCGTCCGAATGGATAGCGTCGAGAACGTGGCGAATTGGGACTTTATTGGCGAATTCGAGGAGTTCGGGCATCGATGGTTCAAAGATCGTTGGAACGAGCAGAAGTTGGATCCAGCCAAAGCCGATGAACACTTTTTGGTCATCGGTGAAGAGCTATCCCTACCATTTGGTTTATCGCGTGCCGAACTGGCCGGCAACCCCGCCGGGGCGGCAGTGGCGCGAAGTCACGCAGGAGCGCTTTGTCCCGAAGGAGTACGTCGGACGCGAGCCGATCTTCCCTTGGGAGGCGAAAGTTTACACCTTGGCCAGCGAGTCTTAGCAGGTACAGAGGGGGCGACACCGCCTGCCTTTGGGCAGATCCACGGCGCGGGGTTCCTGACGCCCGGCGACTACTGCGTCCCAGCGGCCAGGCCTGCACCTTTGCAGGAGCGAGAGATATCGCGCTAGTCTTCGTTAGCAATTCGTTTCTGATGGCTGATTGCGTATCGAGTCGGTGATTTAGCCTGGCGCTCATGCGAGCGGATCCAATGCTTTTGTAACAACGAGCCGCGCGCCCGGGGCGTGCCGCGCATACGTAATTTGACGCATTGGCAGGCTCATCTGTCTGACCGATACTGATCGTCTCTGTGATACCTATTCCAACATTCGTCTGCCTACTTTGTCTTCGATCACGGAGACGAGCGAAAGTCAGTGGTGAGCAACCGTCGCGATTAGAAGAACCCTGCGAACGTGCTGCCATATTCCTCGTAAATCCAACATAGACGATTTTATGGATTGTTAGAAAGGCAAGCCAGATCATGCCCTTGAATGACTTAAAGGACTCGGGGAACCCAATCCAGCGGCGGCCTGACGTGCAGCGAACATCCCTGAGCCTTGATGTGCTGGGACGATTCATCTGTAATACATGGGATGAGGCGGTGAACAATGGCGGGCAGCCGTTCGATGCCGTCGTCATCGGGGCCGGGATGTTCGGAGGATATTGCGCCGAAAAGATTTTCCGCAATGAAGAGCTTTTCCCCAACGAACCGCGACAAAATCTTCGCGTCCTGGTTCTGGAGGCGGGACCTTTCTTGGTTCCGACACATGTACAAAACCTTCCACGAGGGATTGGACTCAATGTACCGGATCCGATATTTCCCGGAGCCGACAATGGCCAAGCTCGCGAATTGGTGTGGGGCATGCCCTGGCGGAGCAACGTGCAATTTGTTGGGCAGCCTTATTGTTTCGGGGGGAAATCGCTCTACTGGGGTGGATGGTGCCCAAGACTGCTCAAAGATGACCTAGAGGAGTGGCCGCCCACCGTGGCCCGATACCTGATCGAAAACTACTCGGAGCTTGAGGAAGAGACCGGAGTGGAACCCAAGCCTCGTAAAAAGAAGTTTATAAAAGAAAAGAAGTTTATAAAAGGGCCATTGTTCGATCTTTTGTATTCAAAGATTGAGAAGGTCATCTCCTCCTCTGCGGTGGCTAATCTTGATTTGCCAGTGGAAGAGCCGCCACTGGCCGTTCAGGGGCAATCGCCAGCCTCCGGGGTATTCGGTTTCGACAAGTACAGCAGCGCCTTTCTTCTGGCGGATGCAGCGCGCGAGGCGGCCAAAGCGCCTGATAGCCAGCGGGGCCTGTTTGTAGTCCCGAAGACGCATGTAATCCGGCTACTCACTGGTGGCGGGACGGTCACGGGCATTCAAGCGTCGGTTAACGGGGAAGCAAAGTTCCTTCCGATCAGCCCTACGTGCTCCGTGGTACTCGCGTTAGGCACTATTGAATCGACCCGGCTAGCGCTGGTCTCATTTCCGAGATCGAGCAACCCGGTAATCGAGTTAATGGGTCGCAACCTGATCTCCCATATTCGGACAAACGCGTTTGTCCAGATTCCACGCACGAAACTTGATCCAGACGGCACAAAACTGCCAAAATTGTTGCAGACCGGAGCGGTTTTAGTTCGCGGGCATACGCCGCAAGGTCAAGGTAGGTTTCAACTTCAGATAACGGCTTCAGCGGACGTGAAAGGCGATTCTGACGCCCTCTTGTTCAGCATGATCCCCGATATTGACCAATTTGAAGCCATGCTGGCCAATCAGAAGTCCGAAACCATCTCCATAACAGTGCGTGGTGAATCGCAGATGATCGGCGATACAACGACACCTGTGCCCAATGGCGATGGCAGATGGATTAATTTGAGCCCATTCGAGACGGACGAGTTTGGAGTGCCCAGGGCGGCCGTGCAATTCACGACAACCCGGGACGAAGAAGCGCTGGCCAATGCCATGGATGAGGCCATCAAACACCTAGCGGAAAACCTCGGGGCGACAGACATTAGGGGACCATTCCGTGACCCGCTCGGGAGCACTCATCATGAGGCAGGCACGCTCTGGATGGGGACAGACCAGGCAAGATCCGTTACGAATACTAACGGACGTTTCCATCATGTTACGAATGCTTATTGTACAGACCAATCCCTGTTCGTGAACGTAGGATCAGTCAATCCCACGCTCACTGGCCTGGTTCTTTCACGGAAGGTGGCGGAAGCGGTTGTGGCCCGTGCTACGGGTTCGCCGCCCCCTCCGTAACAAAACGGCCGACATGACGCACCCCTCCGCATTTTTCGTGGCCGCCCTATCAGTCGGCGACTTCTCGACCCTTTCAAGTAACTGGTCCGGCTCATACAAGGATAACAGCGGCGGGGAACTGTTCTAACAGATTAAGGAATCTTAGGCTTTTGAGCCGCCTCGGTTTGCTTGGTACTGCGCAAATGAAAGAGCACTACTGTGCTGCTCCTTCCAAGTGTTAAGGCTTAGCCGAGCTCGAACTTGCGCATCAGGTGCAGATGTAGACATGTAGCATCTGGTCTAAATTGGCAAATCACTTCGATAGAGGATATTGCCGTTCAAAATGTCTACTTTCAAACTGCGGGCGAATCCTGTAACATTGGCATTTGGACCGAGCGCACCCTAGAACTAAGTGATAGCTCGGCGGGCGACAGCGCCGGCCGCTTCCGGACCACGTGGTAGGGGTGTGGTTTTGTTCTCTTTCGAAACCGGCTAACTAGTTCGCGAGTAGCGCTCCACAATTCGAATTTGTGGCCGCTTAAGCAGCTGTTCAGCTATTGGAGTCATGTCGTGAAAGCCGACAAAGCGAAGAGCTTTGAAAAATCTGGGAAAACGAAGGGACGAACTCAAACCGCGATACGCGTGTGTCCCGCATGCGGAGCGAAGTTTTCGGCGAGGCGAGATAGTAATTTTTGTCCTGTTTGTCTTCTGCGTGGAGCTTTGGTTGACGATGGCCACTCAACCACGTCCAAGACCCTAAGCTCCAGAGCTAGCCAGAGTCCTTCAGAGCAGGAACCGAGGTCATCACCCACTCAGTTCGAACATTACGAACTCATATCAGGTAGAGACGGCAAACCAATCGAGTTGGGCCGTGGGGCCATGGGTGTGACCTATAAAGCGATCGATAAGAATCTGAATCGTTTTGCCGCTTTGAAAGTCATTTCGCCACGGTGCATCCGAAATAGATGGATTCGGGAGAGGTTTGTCCGGGAAGCGCGTGCTGCTGCATCCCTTCGGCACGAGCACATAGCGTCCGTCTACCATCTGGGTTTCACGGGTTCGACCTGTTTTTACGCGATGGAATACGTTAAAGGGAAAACTCTCGAGCGAGTCCTCCGTTCGCGTGGAGCGTTACCTGAAAAGATGGCATTAGAGATCACTTCTCAGGTTGCAGCCGCGCTGGCCGCAGCTCATCGACTCCACCTCGTTCATCGCGATATCAAGCCAGCCAATTTAATGGTGTCTTTCGACCAAAAGGATAGCCCCATCACTAAAGTGATTGATTTCGGTCTGGTGAAAGTGACTGCCAGCGGTGGTTTTGGGGAATCCTTTGTCTCAATCCCCGGTGTTGTCCTGGGGACACCGCACTACGCTAGCCCAGAACAGCTAAGTGGGGGCGAAGTAGACTCGCGTTCCGACATCTATTCTCTTGGAGTCACTCTCTGGCATATGCTGACGAACACTACCCCGTTTAGTGGTTCTCCAATTCAGGTCGCAGGCCACCACCTGCAGGCCCGTTTACCAATGGATCGACTGCGGCATCTGTCTTTACCTGTTGTTTCGCTCGTAACGGATCTTTTGGAAAAAGATCCTGACAACAGACCGCAAACGGCCGGCGAACTGCTTACTTTGCTGAAATCGACCATCAAATCACTCGCTAATCCGCTCGTCATACCACTGCGGAAGGTCGCCAAGGCACGTTCCTTGCCGAGTTCGTCGAAACTGCGCAGTAAAGTCTTTCCGGTCAAACGCGGCGGTCCGTTGCGAATGCTCGAGCCATGGGATTTCACGCCTTTTCTGGTGGAGAAGATCAAAGGTTTTGTCGGCCGGGAGTGGCTATTCCAGGAAATCGATGAGTGGCGCTCGCACGATAGTCCACCTGTCCTTTTGATTGTTGGGGAACCAGGGATTGGTAAGTCGGCCATTGCCGCGGCGCTCATTCATCGAAATATCGACGGTCAGGTGCTAGCTTATCACTGTTGCCGGACGGATACTCCGGAAACTCTTGCGCCGGCGAGCTTCGTGCGGAGTCTGGCTGGCATGTTATGTGGCCGGCTCCCAGATTACGCGAAAGCGCTGGAATGCGCCTCAGTGATTAACTCTCTTCGGCGCGCAGATACAGATCCCGAGAGCGCGTTTGAGGCCGCTGTTCTAGCACCGCTCCACAAAATTAACCAAGTGCAGACCAAGCGGTGCTATCTGCTTATTGACGCTCTTGACGAATCCCTGGCGCGTGCCGGGCCGCCGACGATCTTCGACGTTCTTTGTACACGCCTCGACCGTTTGCCGCCATGGTTGGGGTTGATTGCTACGACGCGAAACGATCCCAGTGTGCTAAACCCATTACGCAGTCTACGGGTTCAAATCATCAGCGCTCAGGATCGCAAAAACCAGGACGATGTGCGCCGGTTCATTCGATCCCAGTTGGGCGAAGCGCCTTTTCGGCTAAAGGCTGAAGCTGACCGCAAAATCCCAGCGAGGCTAGAAACTGACCTTCTCCGCTCCAGCGCAGGTAATTTTCTATTCGTGCGAACCGCGCTCGACGCGATTGCGAGCGGGCAGCTCAGTTTCGATCATATCCAAAACCTGCCGCCTGGTTTGAGTAGTCTTTATGAGATTTTCTTCCGGCGTTTGTTCCCAAACCCAGCCAAAGATTATAGTCAAGCGCGCCGGGTCTTGGAGACGATCGTGGCGGCACGCGAACAGCTTACCAGAGAGCAAATCGCCGCTACTACCAGCTTGGATCCGGAAGACGAACTGCTGGGGATTCTCTCTCGTTTAGCTCCGTTTGTTCCTGCTTTCGAAGGGCGCTATTCCCTTTTCCACGGATCCCTTTTGGACTGGCTGACGGGCTGGGATAGATCGCATGATCAGCCATTAGCCGGGGCCTACCATGTGAATCTGCAGAAAGGCTCGGCTCAATTGGCGGATTGGTGTTGGGCTGAGTACAAGCGCGAATCTTCAGAGATTTCTATCCATTGCCTTCGACATTTACCAGCCCATCTACACCAGGTCGGTCGCAGCCAATTTCTGTCGACGGTTCTACGGGATTTCCATTTTATCCAAGCTAAACTGGAAGCGACTGACGGGAGCGCGCTGATCGCAGACTACGACTATCTACCAGCAAAGGCCGATTTGCGATCGTTACAGTTAGCCATCCAACTCTCAGCCCATGTATTGGTCCGTGATTACCGCCAACTGGGAAGTCAATTGATAGGCCGGTTGCTCGGGAGTGCAGCTCCGGACATCCAAGCGCTTCTGAAAGACGCGGCTGAGAATACCCACTGGCCTTGGATTCGGCCTTTGACAGCGAGTCTGACGCCGCCGGGAGGGCCGCTCATTCGCACGTTCAAAGGTCATAGTGCGTGGGTCCATTCGGTGGCGCTAACCTCGGACGGGCTCTTTGCTGTCTCAGGCTCGTGGGACTGTACGCTGCGCGTCTGGGACTTGCAGAACGGTCAGTCTGTCCGAACGCTTGAGGGCCACAAGGGCTGGGTCAATGCTGTAACGCTTACGCCCGATGGCTCTAGTGCCATCTCGGCCGCTTCCGACTGTACGCTTCGGGTGTGGGACTTAACCACAGGCCGATCGATGCATACACTCAAGGGGCATACGGACCGGGTTAACGCTATCGCGGTGATGCCTGATTGCCGTCGTGCCATCTCAGCCTCGTCCGATCGAACGCTGCGTCTATGGGATCTGAAGAACGGCAAATTGGTGCGCACGTTCAAAGGCCATCTCGGAGTGGTCAATGCCGTTGCGGTAACATCGGACGGTCGTTATGCCGTCTCTGCTTCCGACCATAGGTTGCGCATCTGGGATTTGGAGAGGGGTCGATTGGCGCGCACGCTCGAAGCCCGTATGGATTGGATTAACACCTTCGTGATAACACCCGACGGGCGATATGCGGTTTCGGGTGCGGCCGACAACAATCTATGTGTCTGGGATCTAGAAACTGGTCAATCCGTGTTGACCCTCGCGGGTCATACCAACAAGGTCACGGCCGTGGTACTGTTGCCTGATGGACACCGCGCCATCTCTGGGTCAGCTGACCATACGCTAAGGATGTGGGACCTGGAGAGAGGCCAACTGCTGAGCACATTCGAAGGCCACACGGACTGGGTCACCGCAGTTGTCGTGACACCCGATGGGCGGCGTGCAATTTCGGCATCCGCGGACCATACCCTTCGCATGTGGGATCTAGAACGTGGCCAATCGGTACAAAAGCTCGCCGGCCAAACCGATAGCGTCACCGCCGTCGCATTGCTACCTGACGGACGCCGAGCGGCATTAATCTCCGACTACCATGTGTTGCGGGTATGGGAATTGGACAGTGGCATTTTGTTGCGGTCCCTTGAGGGCCATACTGACTGGATAACCGCCGTAGCAGCAACGCCTGACGGGCGCTTCGCCGTCTCAGCCTCGGGCGACCATACCGTGCGGGTGTGGGACTTGGAGACTGGGCAAGCGGTACGTGTTCTTGCCGGTCATAGTGATCTGGTCAGCGCTGTGGCAGTAACTTCTGACGGACGCTACGCCATCTCGGCCTCAGTAGACCATTCAGTTCGAATCTGGGCTCTAGGCAGTGGCCGATCAATCCGCAGGTCCGCGGATTTGGAAGAGTTAGTCAGTGCTATTACCATGACGCCCGACGGACGCTATGCCTTTTGGGGATCAAATGTTGGTGTCCTGTACGTCTGGCACGCCGAGAAGGGCGCTCCGGCGCGGCTAGCCGAGGGGCACGCTAACTGGGTTACTGCTGTCGCGATTACACCCAATGGCCGTCGCGCCATGTCTGCCTCGGCTGGGGGTACATTACGCCTTTGGGATTTAGATAATCGCCAATTGCTTCGAACTCTCGAAGAGCATGTCGACCCGGCCAATGCAATAAGCGTGACAGCCGATGGCCGTCACGCCGTCTGCACCTCTTCTGACCATATGCTGCGGGTCTGGGACGTTGAAACCGGGATCTCTATTACTGCTTTTACGGGTGAGAGTCCAATGTCCCGCTGCATTATCGCACCTGACGGGCAAACGATCCTCGCCAGAGAAAAATCGGGTCGAGGACACTTCTTACGGCTCGAAGGCTTGAATTAATAAGCTGCTCCAGCGTTGACGGGCTTGGCGTTAACACGGAAGTAGCGGAGCAAATCGCAAAGTTTAGAGCTGCTCAGGCACCCAAACCTTAACCTCCATCGGAGCCAGCCCAACGGGCAGCGCGGAGACATCGCCTGAGACCAGTTGCCCCCCTGAGAAACAACTCGCATCATAAATGGTCTTGACCCTAGCTGGACCGGTATTGCCCAAATTACTATACGCAACCTGCATTTTACGTGGATCGCGATTCAGATAAGGGTCCTGCAAAACCAGGCCGTCAAAGGCGGTCTGCGTGTTCGTGTTCGCAACCACGAGCACTTCGACGTTACTTAGGACGCGGGAGAAGGCGACCAAGCCGCCCTTTCCCGATGAATCGCCGAAGTCACGCCCATTTCCCGAAACTTGGCGGAAATAGAGCCGGCCGAAGCGCAGCGCAGGTTGCTCTTCGCGAAGCCGGGACAGGTCCTTGATGTGGGTGTAAAAAGAATTTTGCGTGTCGAACGCGTTCGGTTTGCCCCAGAGCGCTTCGCGCACGGATTGTTCAGGATGCGCGGGATTCTTGTCAACGGTTCCCTGCAGGCCTTGTTCTGTCCCGTAGTAGACTGCCGGGATCCCTTGCAGGCAGAATAAGATCGCCAACCCCATCGTTATCTGCTCGGTCGGAGTCCATGGCTGGTTAAACCGTTGAGGCTGGTCGTGGTTGTCGAGGAATGTGACAAAATACTGCCCCGCTTCGCCGTGCGAACTGATAAGGTTCGCTTCAATGTCTTTGCGTGTTTTGAAGATGCCATGCAGGTCCGCTACATCTCGCTGTGCTTTGACGATGCTCGTAAGTGCAAAGAAAAGAGGGTAGTCAAGAGCGCCATCAATACCAAACCCGGGGTTCCGACTGTGTCGCCCGACGAACTTGTTAATGATTTCCTCGGAATCATAAATTTCACCGAACGTAAAAAAGTTCCGCTTCCCGAGTGTCTGAGCGAATTCTCGGATCGCGTTACCGAAAGTTTCAATCATTGGAGGTGATATATGTTTTGCCGTGTCGATACGGAAACCATCGAAATCAAATCTTGCTATCACGTACTGGTAGGCACGGATGAGAATATTCAATACCGGGTTCTTGCCGTACCTGGCTCGCACGTCCGCTAGGCTAGCGGGAGTCGCATCATACTCTACCACGAGTTGCCGCTGCTGACCGAAATCACCTTTCACGAAGCCTTCAAGTCCGGGCGCATAACTGAGAAGATCACCGCGGCACCGGAAGAATGTCTTTTCCTGCAAATCGCGCGGATAGACGGCATCGTCCGGGGAGAGAGGCGTACCTGGAGGAAGCTTATTCCACCAATCGGCTCGAGGGAAGCCATAACCGTTCATCCATTGAATCGGTGGCTCTTGCCCCAATGGCGCGTTCATCACATTCGGATCTTTGAATTCGTCCACGACCCGCCCTTGGTAAAAATAATCGAAGACGCGGGCCGCGTGATTCAAAACGATGTCGAGAACCACGTAAATGCCGCGACCGTGAGCCTGTGCGATCAGTTCTTTTAACTCTTTCTCCGCGGTCGCCAGGGTTCCGTCCGAACCAAACCGTTCATCGATATGCAAAAAGTCCTGCGTGTCGTATCCGTGATAGTTGTATTGCCAATTTGGACGCGGGTTTTTGAGAATCGGAGAGAGCCAGAGCGCTTTAACACCTAAATCTCGTAAGTAATTGAGCTGCTCGGTTACCCCTTTAAACGTGCCTCCCTGACGATAATCATAATTCTGGTTCCATCCTGAATTCGGCGGCGCCTGGGTATTCGCGAATCGGTCAATCATCAAAAAGTACATCCAACAGTCGCGCCAATCACTCGGCGACGGAAATGGGCACCGCACCGGTACCACTTTCCCGTTCACGGCTACATCCCTCGTCACGCCTTTGGTTGCCGCGTCTCTAGCCTGCGCAAATGTCTGCTGGATTTCACTGGCGAAAATGTCTGTTACTTCGAGTCGGAGATTTCCATTCATAAGGCTGGATTCATTGCATTTCTAAATTTTGTTAATCGCATTCGGCGGATTCTAACCAGAAAGTTAAGCTAGACGTTTAAATTGCCGCTTATTAAGTGAACGTCTCGCGTACTCTTAGTTTGTAGGAGCGTTGGATTTGACGGTTTCATGAGCCTTTGCAAGAACGACTCGATGAGAACCAGGAAATACTCACGGTAGCTAAAGCCAACAGACGAAACTTGTATATACGCGTTTTGACGTATGCCGCATCAAATGGCTTGAGTTCATGGCCGGAAATCGACGGGTCTGGATAGCGGCAAAACGTTCATTTTGTCAGCTAATTGCCGTCATCGCTGCGAAACACAAAACGACCCCCGCGATTGTCAGAATTAGGAATAGTGTAAAGACGAGTAGCTCGAAGATGGCGCGTTTGGCTGGCTGAGTCGATGCGGGCAGATTCCAGTGACGTCGCTTTGGTTTACTTCTACATTTGTCCCGATCGACGCTCGTTTTCTTCTCCGATGGGTTTAGGATCGATAATTTTGCTGGCGCGAAACGTCCAGTGGTCTGTAACACGGTCTTCTTTAGCTCTCTTTCTGTCGATGAAGAAAGTTCCTGGAAATTGGCCGCATCAATCTCGACGACCGCGAACCCGATGCCAAGCTGCCCCAGCCAACTCCGCAAAGACCTCGAAACTTGTCGTTTTTCCTGTCGTACGATGCTCCGGCCGTTCGGCAATACCGTCTATATCATCATCCCGGCTGCGGGCGAGACCTCCGCCGGTGCGTGGTCGCACCATTGCGCACAGGCGCTAGCGATCTTGCTGGGTCGAGAGATGATGACTTTCCCCGGCAGAAATGCAGGTTTTGTCTCTGACCCGAGGAGGGGTCGCGACACGGCTGCCAAAAGCCTCCGCGGAATTTGGCCGAATAGTGAACTGTCCTAACCAGCAGATGTTCGAAGGCATTCCCGGTTGTCTGTATAGGCCTGAAACACCGAGAACCTCGGATTGCGCGTTAGTTAAGAACATTTGCCAATACTCCAACGGCGTCGATCGACGACCTATTTCGCGCCGATGTTTTTTGACTGACGGCTGCCACCTAGGCCAACTTCCCGATCGATCGAATCGCCGGAGTCACCACTTCGATTTGTCTTTTTGACCCTCGTGATCTTGTTGCGGATTGTTTGTCTCTTTAGCGGCTGAGAATCTGTGCTTCCATGGGCTGAAGCTGGACGTGTATGGTTCGTGCCGGCCCGTTTGTGATTGAGCCGTCGATTTCAGTGATCCTGACGGCGCCGGCGGATTTGTCCTGCACCAGACTGGTGCTACCGCTTGCACTTCGATTGCTAAATTGGATGCGGAAGGAGGAGCCCGCCTGGTTCAGTTGTCGGTCAACAATGACTTCGCCAGTAAACCCTTGTTGGACGTTGGTGTTAGCGACAACGACGACCTCACGGTCATTCAGGATACGAGAAAAGCTGATTACGCCCGACGGATACGGGGACAGTCCGAAGTTAGAGCCGTCGCCAGAGATAGGACGGAAATAAAGCCTGCCATAGCGAAGCGCCGGTTGTGAATTGCGAATTCCCAGAATCTTTTGCAGCGCGAGATACAATTGATGTTTCACATCGAAACCGTTTGGGTTACCCCACAACGCCTCGCGTACCATCGAATCATCTTGATGTTGCGCATCCTTATGACCCGAAAGTCCCTGCTCAGTTCCATAGTAAAAGCAAGGAATTCCTTGCAATGAAGCTAACACTGCCATGCCTAAGGTGATTTGGTCTTGCAATTGGGTCGGACCGGTAAACCCAAAACGTTGCGGCTGGTCGTGGTTGTCGAGGAAAGTGACAAAGTAAGCACCTGCTTCACCGTGCGAGGTAAGGATATCTTCCTCGACTTGTTTGCGGTTTTCGAACACAGTCGCGAGATCGGCGGGACTTGCGCCAAGGCCTTTTAACACCCTTGGCATCGTGAAGAATAACGGATAGTCGAGTGCAGCGTCTACGCCAACAACGTCGCTGGTCGCGGCGGTATTACGCCCGATGAAAAGGGCAATTTCATTCTCGTTGTCGTAAACTTCGCCGAAGGTAAAGAAATTCTTTTTCCCGATACTGAGAGCAAACTCGCGCATCGCATTTCCGAAGGTTCTCTCGAAATCGGGAGAAATAAACTTAAGGGTGTCGATGCGAAACCCATCTACGTCGAACTTAGCGACGATATATTGGTAACTGCGGATTAGGGCGACATGTGCAGGCTGAAGCCCGTCTTGCAGGACATCAGAATCGATTCCTTTCAGCGATTCGAAATCGCCACTGGGATGGAAACCGTTGCCCATGGCGTTCCCTCGCTGGGTGAACAGTGAATCGAGACGAAGTTCGTCTGGAAAAACCGCTGCATCCGGAGGCGGATTCGCCGGCGCCTGTGTCCAGTCAACGTTTCCTATACCATGTTCGTCGCGCCAACGAACCGCAATTTTTGGTTGATCTTGCCAAGCTGCTTCTGCTTGCTCCTGACCGTTGATGACGTATTCGAACACATCCCCGGCATGATGAAGCACGATGTCGAAGATGATGTAGATTCCCAGTCGATGCGCTTCATCGACCAAGGCGCGCAATTCGGTGTCTGCCAATTCTGGACTCGAAGCGAACCGCGGCTCAGCAGCTAGAAAATTCTGGATGCCATAGCCGTGGTAGCTGCCGGTATTATACTGGCAGTTCTTCAAAACCGGCGATAGCCACAGAGCACCGACGCCCAGGTCCTTGAGGTAGCTGAGTTTTGCTCGGATCCCATTGAAAGTGCCGCCTTGGAACTGACTAAACTGTGCGTCGTATGGTGTGTTCTTGGGTCCTGCATCTGAATGGTTAAAGCGATCGACCAGGAGAAAATAAATACACTGATCTCGCCAGTCTTCTGGAGAGGGAAACATTGCCCCGGGTGCGGTTGCTCCATCAAGTACTGCCTGAACTTCTTTATCGAAGATTGATGTTATCATGGCCCACTTGGCTTGCTGATTTGATATCGGTTTTGATTGGGTATTGAAAGGTGGCTAGTCAGACAATCCTGAAAGACGGGTCCTAGCCGTTAGTGCGATGGGTCGGCGCTGCAGCCGGCGCATTCGGATTCGATAATTCAAACTGCGGAGACGGTTACTAGAATCTTCTCCTCATCCATGAACAAGCAGCTCTTACCTGAGAGCGACCATAAGCAATTGCACGACCTCTCAATCGCCAAAGTCAATCAGGCTCGATCTCTTCCCTGTGTTTTTATGTTAGTGCTATCACCGGTAAGCTTGCAATACGCAAAACTGCGTACTTTGGACGATTCATGACAACGAACGCGTAACTCGCTCTGGTGATTGGGCAGCGTGAAGCTAACCGAGCAAGCGATCGAATTCTTTGAGAGGATTTACGCAAGTATTTACTCGAAGACATACCTCGCTCAATGGAAACTGTTTTCGCTCAGGTGCTCGGACACAAATGGAGCGCTAGAAAAAAGATCTGGTCTGACGAAAAAGTGTCCAAGTAGCCCAATGGGCGACTCACGTGAGATTCGGCATAAGTCGTTGACTATCAACAACCTGCCTCGCATGGATTCGAACCATGACAAAGTGATCCAGAGTCTGTAATGGACTATGATCCGACATGAATCGATACGAACGTCTATGAGGCGTAAAGCGCATTGTAAACTAGCTTCTCTAGCTACTTTACCTTTTGCTACGTTAGCACACTGCAGGTCAAAACGGGTCAGGTATGAACCAAAAAAGTGTCCAAGATTTCGATCTGCTTGGACGCTTTGCAAAGCGAATATTCGTTATTGGCAGAATGGCGTTTTCCGTCAGCCGTGCACATTAGGTGGACGACAGTTCTTTTCTCTTGGGGCTCCGAATAAGACAGGAGTTGCTGAACCGCGAGCTGCTTGTCTCTAGAGCGGCCGTTGACTAATAAAAGAATGGGGGACGCCAGCTTGTTACAACGTTCTGCCGATCTGGAAGGAGCGGCTCGACGCCAAGACGCTGGTGACTACGACATTCGCGAAGTGGCCCGTTTGCCTGCGAATCTTTGCCATACCTCAAGATCACTCTTGAACCGCCGTCATCGCCCTTGTAGATCTTGGCGCTGCAACTCATTCCCCCCAAACTATGCATCTGCCACGCCGCTTTGCCCTTTGTTGTTTGTTCTCTTTTGGAGCGCTCGGTCTGGTTCGCGCGACGCCGCCTGATTTCGGACCGAACGTGATGATCTTTGACCCCAGCATGCCGACTAGCCAGATCCAGATGGCCGTCGACGCAATCGCCAACCAACAGATTTCCAACCAGTTCGGACCGCAGCGCTACGCACTGCTGTTCATGCCCGGCACATATGGAACCGCCGGCACACCCCTTAATTTTCAGGTCGGCTACTACACCGCCGTGGCGGGCCTCGGCTTCTCCCCGAACGACGTTGTCATCAACGGGTGCATTGACGTGTACAACCAGTGCGATTCTTCCGGCAACAACTGCGTCGCGCTCACTAACTTCTGGCGCTCCCTGTCGAACCTGAACATAAACGTGACCAACCCGACCTTCGGCTGCAAAACCGGCGAATTCTGGGCCGTGTCGCAGGCCGCGCCGATGCGTCGTGTCCACATCAACGGGCTTACCACCCTGATGGATTATTGCACCAGCCCGTCGTTCGCCAGCGGCGGCTTCATCGCTGATTCGGAGTTTGACGGCAGCACCGTGATCAACGGCTCGCAGCAGCAATGGCTGGTCTGGAACAGCAAGCTCGATGGCTGGAGCAACGGCGTCTGGAACCAGGTGTTCTCCGGTGTCGTGGGTGCCCCTGCGCAAAATTTCCCTCCTAACGCCACAAATAAAAATCCTTACACCACGCTCGCGACCAGCCCGGTGACGCGAGAAGCGCCATACCTATACGTGGACGCTCATGGGCACTACTGGATATTCGTACCCTCCGTGCAGCGCAACTCCGTGGGCACGACTTGGGGCGGTGGGTCGGTTGCAGGTTCTTCCATCTCCATCGACGATTTCTTCGTCGCCAAGCCGACGGACAGCGTGCAGAAGATCAACAACGCACTCGCCCAGGGCCAGAACCTGCTCTTCACCCCCGGCATCTACAACCTGGACCGCACGATCCAGGTCAAGCGCCCCGACACGGTTGTGCTGGGCTTGGGCTTCCCGACGCTCGTGCCGAATAACGGAGTCGTCGCCATGTCGGTCGCCGACGTGCCCGGGGTCAAGCTTTCCGGGCTGCTGTTCGACGCCGGCCCGCTGAACTCCCCGGTGCTGCTGCAGGTAGGCACCAGGTACGCCCACAAGAGCGACCCGCACGACCCGACCTTGCTCTCGGACGTGTTCTTCCGAATTGGCGGTGCGACCGCCGGCAAGGCCACGATCAGCCTTGTCGTAAACAGCGACAACGTCATTCTGGACGACATCTGGGCCTGGCGGGCGGACCACGGCACCGGAGTGGGCTGGACGGACAACACCGCCGACACAGGCGTGATCGTCAACGGCGACAACGTCACGGCTTACGGCCTGTTCGTCGAGCACTACCAGAAATACGAGGTGGTGTGGAACGGCAATGGGGGCACGGAAATCTTCTTCCAAAACGAGATGCCATACGACCCGCCTATCCAGACGGCGTGGACGGAGGCTCCTGGCGTCGACGGCTGGGCAGCCTTCAAGGTCGCCAACAACGTGACCAGTTTCAGAGGATATGGTATGGGCAGCTACAGCTTTTTCAACCAGGGCGTAGCCATCTACGCCGCGAACGCGTTTGAGGTCCCCGTCACCCTCCCGGCTTCGAGCCTGAATGATCTGCTCACGATCTTTCTTAGTTCGTCGGGATCCGGCGGCATCCTTAACGTGGTCAACGGCACAGGAGGGTCGTCGACCATCGCCAATCCGGATGTTCCGGTCACTGTCGTGAGCTATCCTTGAGGGCTTGACGCCTAATCTGATCACGGTCCATCAAAACTCCGTCTCAGTGGAGCCGCTGTCAGGTTCCGAATCGGCGATACTTACGACGCCTTGAGCTGGATGAAGGCTGAGCGCGGTGCGGCGTGCCTCTGCCAGTCCAAATCGCGCCAAATCCTTTGCCCGATCCAGATAGCTGACTCCATTTTCCGCCTTTGCCTGTATGTGCTGAAAACGGTAACTAAAGACCACCTCATATTCGCCATGCGACTCGTTATCGGGCATTTGCATGAAGTATTTGAAATGTTCAGGTGGCTCAACGTCCTCACGTGTATTATTAAGCGTCCAAGAGATTTTCCAATTCTCGGGCCAAACCTGGGGTGATGATGGAAATTTAAACCTCTTGTGATCTTCCAGATCAGGCGCTCAATCCGTTCTGAATCGAAACGCTTAATCACTTTGCCAAACGGCAGAAATAGACCGTTTGGGCCCGTTCGACGCGCCCTAGGCTTGTCAGGGCATTCGACGCGCTTGTTAGGGCGAACGTCACGCTCGGTTTGTGTCGAATGGCCTGCCATGAGCAAGCATAAAGCGCGTCGAATGGCTGCCTCGCATGGATTCGAACCATGACAAAGCGATCCAGAGTCGCTTGTGCTACCGTTACACCACGAGGCAAAACGAGAGGAAGATTCGGATACCATACGGGGGAGAAATCGCAAATGACAAATGTGGGCGATAGCTTCCGTTCCGCGATCACCGATTGAACTGTCGGACGTAAAAGATCTGAAATTCGCCCCGAGAATTCTTGCGGACCCGAAGATAGAGGGTCGAATTGCCATGGGCATGGTGAGAGCCGTCAGAGGCTGTCCAAGTAAACGGCTGATACACCGAAAACAGATTCGGAGTTCTCCACTGAACCACCTTAGCCTCTCCGCGCGGCTCGCATTTCCTAATGGGCAACTTATGGTAGCGCTTTCGAGAAATCTCAATATCCGACGAATTTAGAACACCTTTTCCATAGAAGTTAACCCGCTCCCCAAGGTACGGTCGCTGCAACGACGTGTCAGTGCTCGCAATCGTTCCCAGATACCCGAGGACAAACTGTTTCAACGACTCCTTTTCTCCGGAAGCTTCGCTTCGACCGGGTTGCGATTCCGGAGGTTCAGGTGTCTTAGACTGCTCGGCAGGTGAGGGCGAGACCGTCGCGGAGACGACTTGAGGCGGGTTGAGCGGGGCGTATTTTCCCCGCTGTAGTCCAACCTGTATTTCTTCGGAATCGATCCCGCTGCGAGACGTAAAAGTGTCGGGCGGCAGCCCTTGGAGCTGGCTGGGCGGAGAATTTGCGTTTGCCTGGGCTTTCTCTTCCTGCGCCTTTTTTAGCTCCGCTTCCAGTGCGCTGCGTTGGCTGTTAGCAAGATCGGCATTCTGTTGAGCGAGTAGGAGCTTTTCTTCTGCCGTCTTGAGTTGGGTTTCCAGCTCGCTGCGCTGGTCGGCAGCCAGGTTGGTATTCTGTTGGGCGAGTTGAGCTTTCTTTTCCTGTGCCTTTTTTAGCTCCGCCTCCAGTGCGCTGCGTTGGCTGTTAGCAAGATCTGCGTCCTGTCGAGCGAGTAGGAGCTTTTCTTCTGCGGTCTTGAGTTGGGTTTCCAGGCTGTGCTGATCCTCCTGCTTGCTATGCTGGCTGGCGACAAGATTGGTATTCTGCTGCACAAGCTGTGCTTTCTCCTCCTGTGCCTTTTTTAGCTCCGCTTCGAGTGCGCTACGCTGGCTGTTAGCAATATCTGCGTTCTGTTGAGCGAGTAGGAGCTTTTCTTCTGCTTTCTTGAGTTGGGTTTCCAGCTCGTTGTGCTGGTCGGCAGCCAGGTTGGTATTCTGTTGGGCGAGTTGAGCTTTCTCTTCCTGTGCCTTTTTTAGCTCCGCCTCCAGTGCGCTGCGTTGGCTGTTAGCAAGATCTGCGTCCTGTCGAGCGAGTAGGAGCTTTTCTTCTGCGGTCTTGAGTTGGGTTTCCAGGCTGTGCTGATCCTCCTGCTTGCTATGCTGGCTGGCGACAAGATTGGTATTCTGCTGCACAAGCTGTGCTTTCTCCTCCTGTGCCTTTTTTAGCTCCGCTTCGAGTGCGCTACGCTGGCTGTTAGCAATATCTGCGTTCTGTTGAGCGAGTAGGAGCTTTTCTTCTGCTTTCTTGAGTTGGGTTTCCAGCTCGTTGTGCTGGTCGGCAGCCAGGTTGGTATTCTGTTGGGCGAGTTGAGCTTTCTCTTCCTGTGCCTTTTTTAGCTCCGCCTCCAGTGCGCTGCGTTGGCTGTTAGCAAGATCTGCGTCCTGTCGAGCGAGTAGGAGCTTTTCTTCTGCGGTCTTGAGTTGGGTTTCCAGGCTGTGCTGATCCTCCTGCCTGCTATGCTGGCTGGCGACAAGATTGGTATTCTGTTGCACAAGCTGTGCTTTCTCCTCCTGTGCCTTTTTTAGCTCCGCTTCCAGTGCGCTACGCTGGCTGTTAGCAATATCTGCGTTCTGTTGAGCGAGTAGGAGGTTTTCTTCTGCTTTCTTAAGCTGAGCTTCCAGCTCGCTGCGCTGGCTTGGATCTAGGTTGGTATTCTGCTGGGCGAGCTGGGCTTTCTCGTCCTGTGGCTTTTTTAGCTCCGCTTCGAGTGCGCTACGCTGGCTGTTACCAAGATCGGCATTTCGTCGTGCGAGTTGGAAGTTCTCTTCTGCTTTCTTGAGCTGAGTTTTCAAGGCGGCGCGCTGGCTGTCGGCAAACTCTGCGCTCTGTTGTGCGATTCCCAGTTTCTGTTCCGTTTCCTTGAGCTGAATTTCTAACGCGCCGCGCTCAGCTTCTAACTCGCTGCGTTGGCTGGCAGCAAGCCCCGCATTTTGTTGATTCAGTCGGACATCTTCCTCGTTGTTGGGGCGCTGGCTCTCCGCCTTGAATCGTTCGCCGCCCACAAATGCAGCGGAAATAGCCAAACATACGATAGCGGCTAACCCGATTTTCTGCGGCACCTTGCGGCTTGGTTTATGCCTCGCGAGACTCCTTTGAATGTAGTCGATTTGGCCTTCGTTTAATTGCGAGCCAAAGTCTGTGAGCAAAGTCCGCGCTTCGGCTAGGCCGATCCCGCGGTCGAGCAGGTCTTCGCGTTGGCGGCCCCGGCTGATCCAAAGCATTAGGTTGGCATCAAGCCGATCTCGCATCCGAAGAAAGCGTCGGTCCTCGGATAACAATTCCGAAAGTCGTGGCCATCTCCGGAGCAACGCCTCCTGGGGAATCCTGATCAACCCTTGTTGCTGCTGATCAATCTCGACGCTCAACAGCCCCTCTTTGATCAAGCGATCAACCAGGCATTTCGTCCCCGCTCTCTGCCGTTCATTGAGCTGAGATGACGAGACCAGAGCAGGATACGGGACGCTCCGGCGGCTTAAGAAACCTCCTTCGCCGCGGCTGGGCACTAGCAGATTCCGGATGACGAATTTAAGCGCTTGTTGTTCATCGCTTTTCAAGTTTAAGAATACGAATTCCGCGTGCTGGGCCAGCGCTTCTTGAAATCCGCCCAACGACTGATAATCAGACCAGAGTAGCAAACCATCTTTTCGGGCAAGCTGTCTCTGGTATAACCGCGAAAGCAAGTGTTCGAGTAACGGAAGCGGTTCTGGATTGGCCACTGCTGCCTTAAGTATGGTTTCCTCGAGGCTTCGGCTGGTTTCAGGATCCCGCTCGAGCCGCAGACCGGCTGCGTCTGCTGGGAACCGGATCATGTTTCTGATCCCGCGCGGTGTCGGAGGTTGAAGGTCGTATCTTCCGCCGAAGGCGGTGAGTTCGGAAAACCGCTGGTAATGCGGATAGAAATCGCTTCGCAATGTGGCAATAATAAAGACCCGCTCGCAGTTGGCCAAAGCACAGAGAGCCGCGATGTATTTCTGCTGAAGCACTGGGGAAAATCTTGTAAATAGCTCTTCCACCTGATCTACAACGAGGGCGAGTTGCGTTATCGGTTTTACCTGTGGCAAGCTCGTCCGGCTGGCGATCTCGACATTTTCCCTGTCTTTTGCAGGTAGCGCTTCGGCAGTTCGGTTGGCCCGGAGATAATCCAACTCCTGCCGGCCGAGTTGATCCATCATTTTCACGATCCGGGCCGCAACCCCGTCCGGATCTGTTCTTAGTTGGAATGCTAGGTCCCTCGATTTTTCGGGCGAAGCTGCCTCCTGGAGCTCTGGCAGGGCAAATTTCGCAATTAGAGCGGCGGCGAGCGCGTCGAAAGGATCTGCACCTGGTTGTGTCAGCGCACGACGCCAAGGTCCAGGTCCTGCGGATGTCCCACCCCGAATTATTAGCGGTACAAGACCGGCCCGAACCAGGGAACTCTTCCCAGAACCATTAGGGCCCAACACCAGGAGAAAGGGCCTCTTTGCCGCAACCTGCTTCTTCACAACATCAAGCACTTCCCCAACGGCTCTCGTTCTGCCGTGATAGAGAGCTGAATGCTCGAAATCGAACAAGTTTAAGCCTCGAAAAGGGTTGGAGCCTAAGTGACGAACCTTTCGCGACGCTGTGTCCGAAGCAATCTCCGGATCCAACCGCCGAGCCAGAAAATCCCGAAAATGCTCTCGAAACAAATTTTCGAACTCTTCCAGGTCTTGAAAATCGTGGCAGCATTCCCGAAATCCCGTTCCAGCATCCTTTCCCCAGGCTGCGCAAAATTCTTGCACCGCATCCCACTGGCGGAACGAATTTTCCCGTTGTTCTTTCGGTTCGAGCGGTAAAGCCGGAGTCGCTCGATTCCGATAAACGTGCAACCGGGGGCGGCCGGGAGTGTGCCTCCACTGCTCCAATGTCCAGGCAACTTCGTAGTCAGTTGCAGACCTCGGTCGGCTCCCATCCGGCATGAAACACGCCTGCGACAGTGGGGGCCCAAGCTGCGACCAGAGAATACAAATGACAAGGTGATATTGGCTCCCGTCCGGAACCTGCTCCACGAAGTCGTCTGTCTCTGACTCGGGATACTCCCAAAAGCATGGACACAAAACAGTGGTCGACTTGTCGAGCAACTCGACACTTTGAACGCTACTGTTCTCCGCGCTCGATTCTCGTAGTGGATTTGAATAGCAGACGTGTACCGAGAGATTAAACTCCACGGCAACCGAACGTATCGCTTGTTCCGCTATGGCGTGTTCCTTTTGAACATCTGCGGGGGCAGAAACGAATATGTCGATCGTTCTCATGTCGACGGGAGTGGCCCGATTCGCTTGAGCTCAACAAAAATCCTTTTTGTGTTCTAAGCGGCTAGAAATGTCCGCAAAGGACCGCCCGAGAAAAAACCGGGTCTCTTCACAAAAACAAGAGACTAGCCTTTTAAATGAGAAAAGGCCATCAACCGTGCACACTCAAATATGCGGTCCAGTATGAGTGCTCTGGATATTGTATCTGAGTCGGATGCCTATAGCCGGCTGCGGCACCTGGTGAGCACCGGGAACGCGGGGGAAAGTGCAGTATGGCGAAAGACCGCCGCCAAGGCACGAAACGCGGGCGTTAACGCATCTCGGTTTTCCGATCTTCGTGCTCTTGGGAATTTTCCCTTCAAACGAGCGCGTTGCGTTCGGTCAACCGTTCCCGCCGTTGACGACCTTTTCGGGCGCCTAGCTCCCGAACGGGTTCGTCACATTCGTGCCAGCCGGGGGAGTGAACTCGTACACCGAGTCCGGGACGGGATCGCGTTTCACGTTTGAGTAATCGATCAACACTCGTTCGCCACGAGGGCTCTGAAAATCAACTTTCTCGGGAGTCAGATCCGTTTGCATCGTCAGGGTTAACGATTTTACCAGGCGACGAATCGATGCGGTTTTTGGGCTGAGAGTGACAACGTAGGAGTTGTTTTCTTTAGTGCCTTCAATGTTGTAGTAGTCGGCTACTCGCTGAAAATTCAGGCCGGCAGTCAGCGCTTCTAAGGATTGCCGGATAATGGGTCGTTTCTCGAGATCATATTGTTCCGCCGTTTTCAGGTTCGGATAATAGATGGTCATCTTTTTTCCGTCGATGACGGTGGTGCTCGGAGAATTCCCGCCGATCTCACGCCGGATCTTGTCCGGAGGCGTAAACCAAATTTTACCTTGGTTTACCACCGGCTCTTTCAAGATGGCCACGTGTCGCTCTTCCCGGAAGTTCGCCTGCAGCGAAGTTCGGTTTTGGTAGACCGTCTGGAGACGTTGGACCAGGTCGTTGATCTCGTCCTGAGAGAGAGGGGCAGCCCGTAGAACGGTAGCGGCACAAACAATAATAAGAATGGGGATGGTCTTACTCATTAAAAAATGGGGTTCAAGGGCAGCGACAGTTCGGGAAATTTACAACCTTCACCACGCAAGGACATTTTCACCACAAAGACACAAAGGACACGAAGTTAGAGAATGGTTTTGGAGAAGGTCTTTTATAATTCTGTTCTTAGTGTTCTTCGTGTCCTTGGCCGACGTAGCCTCTCGTGTTTTTGGCAAATCTAGCATAGACGGGGCGAAGTCTGCTTTGTGGTGAGAACTGTCTGATGGATACAGGCTCAGGGCTGCCAGATTGGCACGAAGTTATACCATTGATCGCGGAATTCGCGAACGATGGCTTCAAAGACATCGGCAACCCGTTGGGTATTGATTTCGGTGCTGGCAGCGTTCTCCATCTCGACCGGCGGATAGGCGTAACAACCGTATCGGCCCGGTTGCAGCTGTAGCACGAAAGCGGGAATGACCGTCGCACCGGTATGCTGCCAGATGCGAGCGGCCGCCGAAGAAAACAGGGTTGGCCGACCAGAGAACCGGACTTCCACTCCACTATTAAGATAAGGTCGATCCACTAGCATGGCTACGAGCTCATTTCGCCGGAGGGCCTGAATGATTTCGACAAACGCGAATTTGTCAGTGCCTACGGTGATCGTTTTGATCCCGAATCGGGCCCGGTATTTCTGACGCCAAACATCGAGTTTCGGGGTCGGCTCGCGCATGGTAACGACGTTTACGGGGAAGCCTTCAGCGGCCAATAGCATGCCACCGAGTTCCCAAGCACCGAGATGCCCGGTGATTAACAAAGTGCCTCGCCCGTGTGATCTGGCTTGGTCAAGAAATTCGAAACCGCGCCGGGCCACGATCAATCGGTTCATTCTAGGCACACCACCGGCGGCCGCATCGCAGAAATCGTGGAGCATCCGCAAAAAATTTTGGAAGCAGGCCAGGCAAAGGTCCCGAGCATCTTCACTGTTCAACTGAGCGAGATTAGAGAGGAGAGCTGCTCTGCGATCCGAGCAAAAACGGTAGCCCATGCCGCCAACGGCAGCGGCAATTGATCGGGTCAATGGATGAGGCAGGTGCCGGACCAGCTGGCCGGCGACCTCGAAAGAAAAAGGCGAGTACCACGCATTGCGCGGTAACGATAGATCACGTTGGTTGCCCTGAAGGGCTGGCACTGACTCTGGCGCTGTCTGATGCATGCCCTTAGTGCGCAAAACTGAAGATCATCGATCCACGCCGGTAGAACTGGACTTTGGCGCCGATGAGTTGATTTCCTTTCCGCTCGAACGTTGCGTTCCAGAGTTTACCGTTCTGCGCTGACGTTTGATTGGAGTCAAAGTAAGGGACAACCTGCTTGAGAAGGGCCCAGCTCCGCAGAACGCCGGGAGCATGATCAACCGGCCCCGTCCAACCATTCTTGGCAAATAAGCCGGTTACGACCAGTTTGCCGTCGTGGGCTTGGATCTGAAGCACTTGGGCACCCCCTTTAGAAAAGATCATATCGTAATCTCCGGAGGCCTGGGTTCTTAGGATTACGTCGCCAACGAGAGAGGTATGCGTGGTTTGATAGACCATCTGGCCGTCATGTTTTTTGGTGTTCGCGCCGAGCCCAGGTAGCTCGTTTACGGTTTGACAGGCAGAGAATAACAGAGCGAGACAAAAAAGCGGCAGATAACGGGACATCTTCTAAATCTTCGGATTCTTGAGCGGTTCCGGATGCCAGCTCGTTCGACGCGCCTGAGGCTTGCTCAGGGCAGGACGGCCCTGAGCGCGTCGAATGGGCTAGGCATTCGCGGGGTGTGCCCCGGACAGTAGCAGGCAAGCCGGGAGATTCAAACTGGCAACGGTATTTGACCACGGAGGTACAGAGAGCACCAAGACAAGATCTTATGTGAATTTCTGGTTTTTCAAACTTTGTGGACTCCGCGTCTCTTTCGGAAAATCTGGCGCTCTGTGATCTTTCTAAGGAGAACCATCATCTTAGAATGAATTCGTCTATTTATCCAGCCGACGCGAAATGCTTCGACGAGCTCGGGTTTTGCATTATTCAGAGCGTCTCAGGGTGGTTTTTCGTCCCGTAGGGACTGGATGATCGTAGCCAGGCAATTTATTGCCTGGTATCCGTGCAAAAAGGGAACCGTCCCGTAGGGCACGGTATGATTGGGTCCGGTAGGCGTGCTACGATCAGGACGACTAATCAACCGGGGGTAAGGATCAGAGCGTGCCCTACGGGACGGATTCCTCGATTGAACCTGTTCCAGGCAATAAATTGCCTGGACTTCGGCGAGCTCAGTCGAGTCGCTACGATCATTTAGTCCCTCCGGGACAAGGTCCCACAAGTCCCTTCGGGACGGTATGAGGCGTGCCACACTATTTAATCACAGCTCAAGCTCGAAGAAATTCCCAATACCTGTCCACGAAATCGAAGTCAGAATACAACCCTTATCGAGGACGAGGACGAGGACGACGACGAGGACGATTGATGCCGGGTGCTGTTGGCGTTCCCGGCGCTCGCGCTCGTTCTCGCCGTTGCTAGCGGGGAAGGTCCTCGATTACAGTCCCTGCGGAGATGCCGTGACGCTCGAACCAGCCTTCGTTGACCAACAGGGCATGGGTTACGGAGTTGGAAAGGCTCGGGACAGGGGTTTCATCGTAGGGTTTCATTGACCGAATTTGGACGATTTTGCCGTCGGGTTGAATATAGGCGATCGAGAGAGGGATCGATGCGTCTTTCATCCAGAAAGAAAGCCGTTGCGGTGAAGGAAAGATGAAAAGCATCCCGGTGTCCTCGGCGAGCGTTTGCCGGAATCGCAAACCTTTTGCTTGTTGTTTAGGAGTTACGGCCAGCTCGACGTCTAATGTTTCATCTCCAATTTGGATTTGAGTGGTGCGAAAGCCGTATTCGTCGAGCTCTGCGGATGGGGTAGCCGAATTGGCGGGTTTGAACGGAGTCGTCGA
>Ga0209240_1000070_pt1 | contig 35609 bp, 62 predicted proteins | sample GraSoi_2013_80cm_FD_185828 | JGI IMG/M metagenome (GOLD analysis project Ga0209240, IMG submission 185828) | Grasslands soil microbial communities from the Angelo Coastal Reserve, California, USA - Sample 9_17_2013_80cm (SPAdes) (version 2) | ecosystem: Environmental > Terrestrial > Soil >...
AACCTAATCCACAGCAACAAATGATGCAAATGGAAATGGAAGCCAAGCAAGCTGATATCAAGATGAAGGCTCAGAAATTGCAACTCGATGCTCAAAAAAATGAACTAGAGAAGCAAAAATTATTAGTTGAAGTGCAAAAGCTTCAAGATGACAAGCAAATGAATATCTATGATCATCAACTTGATCTTGAAAAAGCAAGAGCGGTTCATGGCATGGATCACAAAAAGCATGAATCGGATTTCAGTATTGAAATTGCTAAATTATTGACTGACCTTCATAAGCACCATAATCCACAACCAAAAGCCTCAGAATAGAGGCTTTTGGCTTCATTTTGTCTACCGGTGTAATTGCCTGCTTTCTCATGTTGGCCTATTCTCTATTTATACAGACCTATGGATAGGTCTGGGCGACCGAGACGCCTTACTACTCGTGGGCAAAATGATGCCAGTGGAGAATGTAATATGGAAGTTCAGGATGAATCGACTCAAGGGCAGGATGTCCTTGCAGGTCAAGTGATGGACAATTTAGGTGTTAATGATGAGCCTGCATCTGAAGGGATGGAGGAACACAAAGACCAAGGTGAAGGGACGCATTCTGCTGAAACACTCGCCGTTCAAAAACGGTTAAAGTCTCAAAAGAGGGCGCACGAGCGGGAAGTTCGTGAATTACATGCCAGGATTGGCGACTTGGAGTCTAGGATGACACAGCCTAATAATGCCACACATGAAATGCCGACAAATCCCTATTCAGCGCCGCAAGGCAATGGAATAGAAGAGCATATCCACAAGGCAGTGAGCTATGCGCTCCAACACAAGGAAATGGAAGAGCGTAAGGCGCATGAAGCGCAGAATGCCGCTCATATTCAACGACAGTATCAGGATTTCCAAAAGCATCTTGATAGCGCTGGCGATAAATATGACGACTTTCACGATGTAGTATTTGGCCGTGATACGCCATACACCCCATCAATGCGTGATTATGCAGTCACTTTGCCCCGCAGCGGGTCAGGTTCCGCAGCAGAAGTGCTTTATAAACTCGGCAAGAATCCAGAAGAACTCCAACGTATTGCAAAACTCCATCCGCTAGACCAAGCAAGTGAAATGGCAAGACTGTCACATGCTTTGATCAGTGGTGGTGAGCAAAAAGCTGCATCATCAACTCGTCCTCTAGGACAGATCAAAAGTAATCCAGTCACCAATTCACATACGGTCACAGATAAAACTCCTGTCGGATCAATTCGGCAGCGTATGAAGGCTGGTAGTTGGAAGTAGTCTCGTTTACATCTTAGGAAAGACGTAAACGGAATTAGCAATTTTGTTGCATTCAACTGCCTTTAACCCAATGGAATGGAGAACTGGCAATGTCCAATCAATTTATTAATACACAGCTTGTGAGTAATACCGCGCTTGCAATGTTTGCAAATAACGCGCCTTTTGTAATGACAGGTTCCCGAATTTATCAAGATGATTTCCAAAATTCTGGATATAAGATCGGCGACACATTACAAGTTCGTAGACAAAATAACTTTATCGTAGGTGACGGCTCAACTGCTGTGCCTCAAGACATCATTGAAACGGTTGAAACAATTACTGTGGCGCATCAATACCACGCATTGATTGCCTACACCATTCAAGATTTATCTTTACGTATTGAAGATTTCTCAAGAATGTTTATTCAACCTGCTATTCAAAACATCATTACACAAATGGAACGAGATATTTGCGCTGCTGCTGAATTAGACCTCTATTTCTTCACAGGAACCGCAGGAACTCCCATTAACTCTTTCCAGACTGTCGATTTAGCTGGCGCTAAATTGTTGGAGCAAGGCGTTAATATTGCATCTGATGCATATCTTGCAATGACAGTACGTGATGGATCATCTTTAAAATCAGCATTATTAAATAACTTCACACCTGTATTTAATGAAGATATCGTGCGTCAATCAGCAATTGGACACTTATCTTATTTTGATATTTTCCAATCTCAAAATATCGTGACCCATATTGCCGGTGCAGGTCCTCTTCTTCACTCTGGCGATTCATTGACAGTTAACGGTGCGGTAGCATCGGGTAATACTCTCGTATTGGCAGGTGCAAACGGTGGTGGTGCTGCTGTTACAAATTATTTCTTACCTGGTGATTTGATATCGATTGCTGGCGTTTCAAGTGTTAACCCACTTTCACGTCAATCAACCGGTCAAAATATGCAGTTTGTAGTGACAGCTCCTGCAAGTTCTGCAATAGGTGGTGCGATCACTGTTCAAGTAAATCCTACCATTATCAGTGATACCTCAAGCCCATTACAGAACGTCAGCAATGCTGTTCCAAGTGGTGCTGTTGTGACAATGGTTCCTACCTATCATGTAAACGTAGCTTACCCATCACGCGGGTTAGACATCGTTTGCCCTCCTTTATACAAATTACAGGTGCCATATAGCTCTGTCGCAATCGACCCTGAAACTGGCTTGTCACTCGCAGTTACTCAGACCGGCGATATCTTAGGCTATCAAAACTTAATGCGTATCGACATTTTGTGTGGCTTTAAATGGCATCCACAGTACGCAGTTAAATTATTGTCATAGAGGAGAACACCTGATGTCACTGTGTTGTGTTTACCATAAATCTCAACCCTTTCGAGTTGTTGAGGATGATATTGCACAAGAGATGGTGACATCGGGTGAGTGGTTTTATCACCCTAACGATGTACATGCTATTAAACAAGAGGAAACTAATCATGAAAAGCAGATACGACAGCAACCCAGGAAAAGAAGCGTCAATCGCAAAGACTCGTCACAATCGATTGGAAGCTGAGCACAGCGCTAAAAACCAATTTGTTAAAAAGGTTCAAAGCGAACAAGCAAGACACGCCGGACGTTCACCTAATCTTAAAGGTGAAGCAATGGAGTTTAATGCTTATATGTGTAACAACGGAGCCCATGCACAAATGCTAGCTAAAGACCTTACCAAAGGACTTGATACGGTAGCATTCCCTGTCGATGGCGAAGGCGATGACTCCTAATGTCAATTGAATGGCTACGTATAAAAGCGTAGCCATTTACTAAATTATTAGACATTAAGGACGCGTATGCTATGGCACAAAATGTCAGGACGACAAACGATGTTATTGTTAATTCACTTTATCTCTTAGGTGAGCTTGGCGTGGGTGAAACACCTGACGCTTTCATGCTTAAAACGGGATTAGAATTAATCAATGAGCTATTAGACAAATTTTCGTCTGACAGCATTTATATTCCTTTTTTAACCACATTAGACCATACCTTCATTGTTGGCAAAGATACCTATTCAATCTCTGATATGATTATAGGAACTGATATAACTGCTGATCGCATTGTTGACTTAACATTTGCAAATTATACGGTTCCAGGGACAGGGATTAATCAAAATTCTAATCCTATCACTCAGAATTACACGGCTGACAATACTACTAATTATTTGACGTTAGGATCAACTGTTGCCTTTCCAACTGGAACACCTGTCACACTTCAAACATTCGGAACTGTGCCCTCACCACTTGTTGCAGGTGTTACGTATTACACCATTTTTGTTGATGCTACTCGTTTGATGCTTGCTGCAACGGAACAAAATGCATTGATTGGTATTCCTATTAAAATATTAACGGATGGTGTGCCAGTCAATACTATTACTACCTATCAAGGGAATCTAAATACAACGGCAACAGCTCTTGTTTATCCTTTAAGAATTATTAATAAGGCAACTTATTGGGGTGTTGTAAGACAAACTAATTTACTCGCACGTCCTGGTTTTATATTCCTAAATAAACAAGCTCAGGAAAGTTTTATAACAGTTTATCCCGTACCTGATCAGCCTTATCCATTTAAAATACAAGTGAAAAGCATGATTAATTCACTGGGTCCGCAGGACACTTTAGGTGAGCTTCCGCCTAACTATTATGGATTTTTAAAATATGCGCTTGCTCGAAAATTTCTAGCATATTACCCATCCGGTAACTGGCCTCAACAAAATGAAAGTGAGTATGAAGATTATTACATGACATTGAAAAATTCGAATGAGACTGATTTAACTATCAGGCCATCTGTGACATTGACTGCGCCTGAGCCTTTCTACTGGCCGAATATATTGAGTTACTAACAGTGACTAAGACTATTGATTTTGAAATAGTAGGTAGCTACAACAACCAGAGAGTAAGCAGTATTGATGCTGAGCGCTCTGTGAATGTGTTCGAGTATATCGATCCTCTTGGTAAAAAACCAAAATCACTTATTAATACGTCAGGACTTGAAGATACGCAGAGTGATTTTGGAGCAGCTACAGGTGGTTTTCGCGCTCAATATGTTTTTAAAAATAATGAATTTTGTGTAATTGGTAGTTCAGTTTTTAGGATCACAACAGCAGGTATTGTCTCATTTTTAGGGACATTAATTAACACCAATACAGGTTATGTTGGTGTTGATGCAAATACTTTTCAAGTCATCTTTGTAGATGGTGTTAATGGCTATATTTGGGATACGCTAGCAAATACATTCACTATGATAACTGACTCTTCTTTTCCTGCTCAACCGATTGATGTTTGCTATCTTGATGGATTTTTTATTGTTGCCAATGGAAACACAAATAATTTTCAGCTATCCAGTTTTAACCAAGGATTAGTATGGGGACCCGATACTCAAGCATTTACTGCTGACGATAGCGGTGGAAATAATTGGTTAATTTTATCAACTACTGTGAATTATCAGACAGGTGTTCCATTTGAAGTATCTACCACGGGATCACTTCCTAATCCATTAGTGACTGGAACTACTTATTATGCAATTCGTGTTGATGCGACACATATTAGATTAGCAACCAGTTATGCAAATGCAATTGCTGGAACGGCCATCACATTGACAAGTAATGGAACACCTACTAATACAATCACTTCTGAAGGACAATTACAGCAAGGATCTATTACATCACATCCAGGAACGATTGTAGGATGTCGAACACTCCATAGACGCTTGTTTTTATTTTCTCAAAACTTTACAGAAGTTTGGGAGAATCAGGGAATAGGTTCAAATCTACCTTTTCGTCGTAACAATTCATTATTGATGGAATATGGAACGCCAGCACTGGGTAGCATTTCTACTGGATTTGATACGATGTTTTTCTTAGCACAAGATCGTGATGGGTTAGGCTCAGTCATGATGGTTCGAGGAACAGAGTCAATACCAACGAGTAATCGTGCGCTTGATTTTGCTCTTGCTAGATACGCTGCATTGGGTGAAGTCGCTGATTGTCGTGGGTTTTTAATAAAAGAAAATGGTCTCATTTTTTATCGCATGAATTTTACGCTTGCAAATCATACTTATGTTTATAACGTGACATTGAGCGATCCATCACAGGAAGATACGAAATACTGGCATGAAGAAGAAGTTTTAAATGGTGACAGACATCCTGCACAGACTCATGCTTATTTTAATGGGACAAACTATGTTGGGGATTATGCAAAGCCAATTCTGTATGAAGTAGATAGTGATATATTCACAAATAATGGTGAAGTAATAAGGCGCATGAGAATTACTCGTGCATTTGTGCCGCCTGGATATCAGCGTATTAGAATTGATAGACTTCAAGTAGATTTGCTGCAAGGTAATATTGCACAATTGAATGGAATCACAGAGGATTTAGATTTACTCTCTGAGACTGGATTTACCTTAGAGACAGAATCAGGTGATGATATTATTTTAGAACAAGGTCTTGTTCTACATAATCCTGAGCAGCTATTTGTATTCTTATCCATATCAAAAGATGGTGGGCAAACCTATGGCTATGAAGTGAAAGCGCCAATGGGTAATATAGGACAAAGAACATTTAGAACACTATGGCGGAAGTTAGGGACAACTAAGCGCGGACAAGCTTTTGTTGCAAAATTTGAATTTTATGATGCGGTACCTTTTATTATTTTAGGTGCATCATGGGCTGTTGAATTATTACCGGAGTAATCAATGGCTACTGATTTTGACCAATTTCCACTTTATGATCCTTTAGTTAAAAAAGGAACTGATAAGCTATCGGATGTATGGGTAGGATCAATTTCAACTTTTTATATGAATTTGATCGGCTATTTGACGCAAGGCGGTATTTTAATGCCGCAAGTTACAACTGTGCAAAGAGATGCTTTACAGAACGTACAAAATGGACAAATGATATATAATACTACACTGGACTCAGCGCAATATTTTAAAGCAGGAGTCTGGACATCGTTTTAACACTACATAAGGATATGTAGCTATGGATTCAATGCAAATGGGACAGGGCATGAGCGGCCTAGCAGGAATACTAGGCGGTTTATTTGGTGATTCTGGCGCACCTTATCAGGCAGCGATGGATCAATACCAGCAATATGGTAATAGAGCGCAGGGCGCTCAAAATCCTTTTCTACAAGCTGGGACAGGCGCTATTGGAAATTATCAAAATTGGTTGCAAAATCAACAAAATCCTAGCCAATTTCTAAATAATCTTATGGGACAATATCAAGAATCCCCATGGGCTAAATATCAGCAACAGCAAGCACTGCGGACAGCAAATAATATGGGTTCTGCAACTGGCTTGACAGGTTCTACACCTTTGCAATTACAAGCACAGCAAAATGCATCCAATATTTCAAGCCAAGACATGAATAATTGGCTTCAAAATGTACTAGGAATTAATACCCAATATGGCCAAGGCCAGCAGAATTTGATTGGAGGAGGCCAAGGCGCTGCTAATGCTCTGACAAGTCTATATAGCGATATGGGCAAAAACCTTGGTGAAGCAGCTTATGGACAAGAAGCGGGAAAACAAAATGATATGTGGAATTTAATTGGCGGTGGGTTGCAACTAGGTTCCATGTTTTTAGGATAAGGGGTGAATTATGGCTTTACCATTACCAAGTGTGATACCTGATACTCAGGCAGGAGGAGGAGCAGTTACCGCTTTTGGCGGTATGAATGCCTTGAATAATGCATTGCAGCAAACGCGTGCTAATGCAGCTACAGCTCAATATGCCCCCTATCAAGCATATGGTAATGCGTTTTTAACTAATCAAGAAGCGCAATGGACGCCCTATAAGTATCAAATGCAGGCTCTTTCTAATCCACTATTGTGGATGGCCGCACAAAACAATCCTGCTTTACAAGATCAGCTAAAAAGAATGATGTCAAATATGATGCCTAGCAATATGTCATCACCTAATGGAATGCCTAATATTCCACAGCCAGGACAACCTAATAGTAATAGTTTATTTAGCATGTTAATGAATAAACTTAACGGAGGAAATCAGCCTCAAAATCAGGGGAATCCTATGGCTCAGCCTATGGGGAATCAATCGCAGTCACCGAATGCAATGATACAACCTCAAGGAACACAAGGTGCAGGCGTTAATAGCGGTTATTCTTATGATGCTAAAGGAAACAATATACCTGCAACTCCTCAAGAAATTAATAATGCTGCCAATAATATACCTTCAGCACAGGGCGCAGGGTACAACACGCCTGCTGGAAATGCCGCAGCATCGCTAGGTCAAACAGGTGGATTAAGTGGCGCCAATGCTTATACAGGTGCGGAAGCGGGGCGTGAAGCTCAGCAGCAAGCGGTAGTAGGTCAGACACAAAATCAAAATGCGGAACAAAAAGCATCTAATGATCGGATAAATGCTCAATCAAATGGTGCTGTTGCGACATTAAAAGTATTGGAAGGATGGAAACGCGCATATGACGCTAGTTCTTATAAAGGGCAATATGCTGGAACCGCACCCTCTTCAGGTCCTCGCTCTCTTCCTAATATGCCAGGTCATAATAGCTCTGCTGAACAATTAGCTGATAATTATGCTGATCAAGTTTTACAGCTATCGACAGAAATGACTCCTGGGGCTATGACTGATGATGCAAGAGCATTAATGGCATCAGCAAAAGGATTAAGTAGAAATTTAGATGAAGACGCAGCAAAAGAATTATATGAATCTAAAAAAGCAGGTCTTGAGAGAATTATTCAATCAAGAAAATTTTCTGATGATTTCTATAAAAATAATCCTTTAGCAACACAGGAACAACTTGTTGCTATGATGAATAATTACAATAGATATGCGCCTGCTTATGATTATGAAAATGGGAAACCAATTCCTGAAAATGACAAAAAATATAAAGATTTTACGTCTAAAAAAGCATTGGAGGATTATGTAAATAAAGGTGTAGATAATCCTTATGAAAATAAAAAAAGTAATAATAAAAATCCTGTAAATAAAGATGATGTTTCTATAGCTGCACATAATAGGCTTGTAGAGGGAAAGCAAGCACCTCCTGAATCAATATGGATGAAAACGCCAGAAGGTAAACTTGTACCAGTACATAAATCTAAAGTGGACGAAGCAATATCTAAATATCATTATAAAAAAGGATTATAAAAATGAATAGTAATGATGTTGAAAAATATCTTGCTTCCGCTCCTAAAGGGTGGATTCCCTCATCTCCTGTAGAAGAATATCTTTCTAAAGGACCTGAAGAAAATTCCTCATCTAATGAAGAATCAGGCTCTATTCCTTATGCGAATGTGCCTTATGTTCCTTTTACGGGTGGTACTATTAATACAGCTCAACAGCATCAAGCTGAAAATTTATTATCACAAGGCGCTAAGGGTGCCGCTCAAAACTTCTTAAATACGCCAGAGGAAGCAGCGAATGTCTTTGGAAAGCATATGTATAATAAATTTAATTTTACCCCTCCCACTAAAGCAGCAAAAATAGGTGGCGTAATAGGTGATATCGCATCTTTCTTCCAACCTGAGCTTGCAGCAAATTCTATACTAAAAGCTGCTTCATTAGCTCCAAAAGCAGGTGCAGCAATAGCATCAGCTAAAGATTGGTTAAAAGCTTCTCCCTATATAAATACTTTATTAAATTTTTCTAAAAATGCCGGACAAGGTGCTTTATTTGAAAAAGAAAAAAATCCTCAAGCTACATCTTCGGATATTGCTAAAGCTGGCGTATTTAGTGGGACAATTCCTGCCATGGTGTCTATGTTAGGTACTACAAATCCATTATTATCATTAATAGCTAAAATGGGCATAGGTGGAACACTTGGATATAATTACACAGGGACATGGCCTGGTGCGGCTGAGGGTGCTGCATCGTTTGTTGCTGCACCAAAGATTTTAAAAGAAATGGGACTAGGATTTAATCAACCTGTTTCTTCAGAGTATTTAACAGAAAATCCTAATGCATTAGCTCAATCCCGATATGAGGCAGGAAATAGAATAGGGGCGCCTGTTAGACCTTCTGAAGCATTTGACAATCCGAATATGGCAGCAAATGAAGGCAGAGTATCTACAACAGATATAGGCAGCAATGCAATGGCTGGTTTTGCAAAGACTCGTGTTGAGCAGCAAAAAAATGCTATTAATAAATTGTTAAACACTATCTATCCTAAAACTAAAAAAGCAGGAAATGCTATTAGAGACTTGTATGCTGACGCATTTAAAAATGATTTACCACAAGAGCAAGTGAATTCATTGTTAGAAGACCCTCTCATTAAGCAAGCTTATGATAATGTTAAAACTGATCCTGTTTATATGAAAAAATTGAAAGATATTCCAGAAAACAATTTTGCTTATTTAGATCAAATGAAAAGAAATTTAGGGGCGCAAAGTAAAAAAGCTGCACGTATTGGTGATGATGTTGCAGCGCGTGAATACAAAAACTCTGAAAAAACATTGGTTGATCAAATGGATAAGCAATTTCCTGATTATGCAAAAGCAAGGTCTGCTGCTCAATCTAAAATTATACGTAAACAATTAGAAAAGACGTTAGGAAATAAAGAAATAAATGGAAGGACATTTTTTGATGCTGTATTAAGAAATGATAATAAATATCAGAAGCTAGTTTCTGATTTACAATCTTCTCCTGAAGCACTAGATCAAGTTAAAGATATGAAACTAGCCTGGGAAAATTTAATAGGTAAAGATACTGTTCGAACGGCTGCTGGTATGGCTTCAAAAAATACAAGTGCGGCTCGAAATGATGCTAATAAATTCTGGAATTTATTTAAAGATACGGTTGGCGCACCAAGAGATATTGAACGTGCTAAATTTATTCATGATCCAAAATGGTGGGATAAATTTGATGAAGTATCTAAATACAAAGATTCTGTAAAACGCAGGCAGGCTATGTCAGATTTATTTGCAAGAGGAATAGGGGCAATTGGTCTGGAATTAGCCCAGAACAAATAGTATTTATAGACCTAAAATAGTAAACTAGCTTTAGTTTATCACAAGGAAGTGATGAGATGGCGATAACTTATTCATTAGCACCAAATCCTAAATGGTATATTGCCGATTTAGTTGGCAGACCATTGGGCGGCGGCTATCTTGCAACTTTTAGCAGCTTAGATCATACCTTATTAAATCCCGTATTTCAGGACGCTGGGGGTCTGTTCCCATGGCCATATGTCACAATCCCCAATGTAGGAAGTTTAGGAATCTTATTTGATGAAAATGGATCTCAAGGACCATTTTACTTTAAATTCGATTCGGCTGTGCCTGATCAGCTTTACTATCTTGAAGTGTATGATTCTGACGGTGTTCTTCAATGGACAATTGATGATTTCACGCCTGGAACTGGCGGCGGTGGAACTATAACGACTGCGATAGACCTTGAGAATCTTGTTGCTAATAATGTGATGTGGCGAAATATGATAGGGATTGCGCCTGTCTCTGCATCTGTGAAAATGAAATTAGCGCCCGGAGCTAATGCGGCACTTGCTGATACCGTTTCTAATGCAGGTCCCGATATTTATTTTCTAAAAAATAATGCCAGTGCTACAGATACGATTTCATTTCCTAAATTTATACTAGGTGATACTCCCTTCACGGGGGATGTCACACCTGTTGATTATTGTCATTATGTTTGTTCTGTTGCAGGATCGGCAGAGACTTCAAAGCTTGTTCAATTCCCAATAACACAGGCTGTTCAGAATCTTTCTAATCAGAATATGACTGTAACAATTTGGGCAAGAGCTACCGCAGGAAATACAACGTTGACACTTTCTTGTCGCCAATTCTTTGGTGATGGTGCAGGCGCAAGCCCTGATGTTTCAACGCCTATTCAAACATTTACACTAACTTCTTCATGGCAAAAATTTTCTGCCCAATTCACAATACCCAGTGTTTCAGGAAAAGTGCTAGGTGGATGTGGTAATGATGGTCTTTTTCTGCAAGTTCAATATCCACTTGATGCTACCACTACAATCGATTTTACAAAATTATCCTTATATGAAGGCAACATATCACCTGCTGCTGATTATCATACTTATGATCAAATTGATGCATTGATTAACACACCACATACAGGATTTATTGTACAAGGTTATCAATCACCCTTTATCGGTGGATGGATCTTAATGGATGATGGAACGATTGGTAATGCATCGTCAGGTGCATCTAATCGTGCGAATGTAGATACATTTCCTTTATATAATTTAATTTATAACAACGTCATTGATACATGGGCACCCGTATCAGGTGGACGAACAAGTGATGCTGTTGCTGATTTTACTGCTGGAAAAACACTAACTTTACCACGTCAACTAGGTCGCGTCATTGGTACAGCGGGAAGCGGTTCAGGTTTAACAGCACGGGTTGCAGGTGAATATTTAGGTGAAGAAAGTCATACATTATCTATCTCTGAGATGCCTGCACATAATCACCCTGGCTCTGTATTACCTAATATCGTATCAGGTCTGGATGGTTCATCTAATCCTATTAATACGCCATCTGGGGGAGCATCAACGGTTCCTGTCACGGTTGCAAATCAAGGTGGAGGAGCAGCTCATAACATTATGCAGCCTTCAAGTTTCGGTTATACCTACATTAAATTATAAGGAGAGAGAAAATGGCGTTTTTACAGCAACAAGATATTCCGCCTTTAGATGGATTTACTTTTACAGGTCCGACTCGCACGATGGCGGGAGTTGCAAGGACATTAAGCCCAACATTAGACACTCAATACGGCGAAAAGATGCGCTGGTTATATGTAGGGGTCACAGGTGACGTTTCCTATGTGAAATGGGATGGCACCACACAGGTTCTCGTGGGACTTGCGGCAGGCGTATTTCATCCGATTTATTCATTACAGATTAATTCGGTTGCAACGACTGCCACAAGCATCGTCGTGGGAAGTTAAAAACTTAAGCTTAAGTTTTTTGAATGATTAATTTAAAAGGAGTTTTAAGATGAGTGTATTTCAACAATATAATATTTCACCCTGGCTAACACCTGTCAGATTGGCAGCCACAAGCAATCAAACAGGAACGTATTTTAATGGTACGTTAAACAACGGCGTTGGGGCTACATTAACCTATGCTACAGGTGCTTTAACGATTGATAGCGTTACAGTGAACGTGGGCGATCGTGTTTTATTGGCAAATCAAACAAACACTAATGAAAACGGTGTATATGTTTGTAACCAAGCAGGAGCAACCGGTGTTTCAGCTATTCTACAACGCTCTGCTGATCAACAATGCATTGAGCAATTGCATACAGGCTTCTATGTTACGGTAGCGGCTGGTAGCGTCAATGCAGGTGGTGCTTTTGTGATGGTTGAGCCTAAACCTGCTATTTTAGGTGTTAGCGCTCTTACTTGGTTATCTCAAGTTGCGGTTGGGGCTGTTACATTCTCTGGTGCTGCATCGACTGCAAATGCTTTAGCGGTATTTTCTGACACAGCAGGTAATATCAAAGCTGCTTCTGGCGCATCAACATTCGGTCAAGCTTTAGCAGTAACAGGAAATCTTTCATCTACTGCTAATCTACAAGGTGTCAATTTGCTATATGGTGCAACGCCTGTGGCACAAGTTGATCCTGCATCTTGTACGATTACGGCTGCGGCTGGCGCTGCTAATACGGCAACTATCACCATCCAATTAAAAGATGGTAGTGGTACAAACATGGCTCGTATTATTCCTTTCCGTGTTTATGCATCTTCTGCTGCTGATGGTTTGACACTTGCAAGTGCTGCATCAACTGGGTTCTCTGTCGCATCAGGCGGGTTAAGCCTCCAAAATGGCGCGGCTATTACGACTCAGATTTCTTGTATGTCCAGTGCTACAGGCGGATGTGTATTGAGTCTGTTAGATACCGGTAAACAAACAAGCTATCTCGTATTGGTTCTCTCAAATGGATGTAAGATATCCGCTCAATTGAGTGCAGGCAGTTACGGCTAAGATAAATTGGGGCGTGAAATATCGCCCCTTTTTTTAGAGGAAGTATTATGAATATATGGGGTTCTGGTTTCATACCTATTATTATTTATAGTTTTGGTGGTGCTGTTATCAGGGAAGATAAAGCAATACTGACTGAGAATAATTTGGAATTATTAACAGAAGCAGGAAATGAGCTTCTGATAGAGGCAGCATAGGATTTTACATAGTAAGGGAGTACGAAAATGGCTGGTATTAAAATTTCTGCATTACCCGCAGTGGCATCGGCTTTATTAACTGATTTTTTGCCTGTCGTTCAAGCTGGGGTTACAAGTAAAGAAACACTTTCACAAATTGCCACACTATTTAATGCAAATCTGACATTTCTACCATTAGCAGGTGGAACGATGTCAGGTGCGATTAATATGGGCAGTCATCAAATTAATTTTTTAACTGATCCAACATCCGCACAAGATGCGGCAACGAAAGCTTATGTAGATGCAACAGCACAAGGGTTAACAATTCAAGGTGCATGTCGTGTTGCAACTACTGGGGCATTGACTGTAACTTATAATAACGTATCGGTTTCTCCATCGGGTGTGGGTGCTACTTTAACAAATGCAGGCGCACAAGCTGCTATTGTTATCGATGGTGTTACATTATCAGTTAATGATCGAGTATTAGTTAAAAACCAAGCATCCGCATTACAAAATGGTATTTATACCGTAACAAATGTTGGTTCAGGTGCAACCAATTGGGTAATGACGCGAGCTACCGATTATGACCAACCGGCTGAGATTCAACCTGGTGATTTAGTTGTTATTACTGCGGGCACTGCAAATGCTAATTCATCCTGGCTGCAAACGGCTACAGTCACAAGTGTTGGTGTGGATTCTATTACATTTAGCCAATTTTCTGCATCTTTACCTATCACAGTACCCAATGGCGGAACAGGTTTAACAACCACAACAGCTTATGGTGTTATAACGGGTGGCACCACTGCAACAGGTGCTTTCCAAAATGCGGGAACAGGTGCGGCAGGGGCTATTTTCCAAGGAAATGGATCGGCTGCATTACCGACTTGGTCAACTACAACTTATCCTAGTACTAATGCGATTAATACACTTCTTTATGCAAGTTCTGCAAATGTTATGTCTGCATTAGCAACAGTTAATAGCGCATTTCTAAAAACAAGTTCTGGTGGTGTTCCAACTTGGAATTCAACTTTGCCAATTAATAAAGTTACAACACAACTTATTACTACAACAGGTGCATATACTTATACACCTACTGCTGGAACTTTGTTTGCGATATTTGAACTTCAAGCCGGTGGCGGAGGTTCAGGTGGCACAACAGGTGCGGGAGCATCTTCTGCATGCGGCGGTGCAGGTGCAGGTGGTGCTTATATGCGAGTCCTAGTTTCAGGTGCAACAAATCTTGCGGCTGTGAGTGGATCAGTAGGGGTGGGAGGCGCTGCTGGAACTTCAGGTAACAATGCCGGCGGAAATGGTGGCAATACTACATTAATAGTAAATAGCGGGAGTACTTGGACAGCAGGAGGAGGCGCAGGCGGTGGTGGTACGACTGCAGGTGGTACGGCACAGGCTGCTGGTGCAAATGCACAAGGTGGCGCAAATACTACTGGGACAAATGGAACATTAATGGCAAATATTCCGGGACAAAGTAGCTCTACTGGATATTCAAATGGAGCAGTTACTGCAACTGGCGTTTTACCAACTCAAGGTGGATCATCGCAGTTAGGTCGAGGCGGACATATATCAAATGCTTCAGCAACAGGAACGTCTGGATTTGGATATGGAGGAGGCGCAGGCGGTGGTTTGAATGGATCTGGTTCTAATCAAACAGGAACAATAGGACAGGCTGGTGCAGTTTTAATTACTGAATTTGGCTCTGTTTAATCATGCAAGGCGTACTAGAAATAGTGCGCCTTAACATTTGTCTCCTATATCGATCACATATGCTATTTTTTGCTTTATACATTCATTCTTTTTATCAGGAGAGATAAAAAATAATAGCATTATAATTGCTATTGTAGCTAAAAATATCAAAAAGATACTTAGTAATAAATTCACTTTAATATTCCTATATAATTTTACTTAAATTCATATTACTATCTTGTTTCTTTTTAACATTTTAGGAGTTTTAAGTATGACGGATAGTAATGAATTGAATGCTCGCAATCAAGCTTTAGAATCAGAGAATAAATCATTAAAACAGGTTATAGAGCAATTAAATGCTAATGTTACCGCTTTAGATCAAACTGTTATGGAAGTATTAAGAGCTAATATTTCATTAAAAGCAGGTTGTGCTTTGTTAGAAAAGAAAATTACTTCTATGACAAATGATATTTCAAATAAAGATGCAGAAATTGAATTAAAAGATCAACAAATTAAATCCTTAAGTCCTTTAATAACTGAATCTGAAGAAGTTTTAGAAGATATCATATAAAAATATCATCTATTTTTTCTTAGATTTTTTCTTATTTCCGCGAGCCTCAGCAAAGGAAATTACTTGCTTGCATAAATTAATGAAGTCATTTTGATTAAAATTTGACTTCATTATGTTTATTTTAATTTGTATTAATTGTATATTATTAGGAGTATATCCTTTTTTTGAATCTATTCTGTCTAGAGAAGGAGGGGTATCATCATTATTAAATTCAATACCCGTTAATTCACATTTATTATCTTGTTTTTCTATTAAATTTTCTAAATCTTTAAGCTCTATCGTAAACTCTCTTTTATGATATAGAGCATGTTTTTTTGCATCTCTATAAATAAATCGTAAAGGATTTCTCCTTCTTTGATTCATTTGCCATTCAGAAGCACAAAATAAACATTGAACATTATTATCTGAATGTAATCGCCATCTAGTATGCGATCCATGCTTTTTACAATTTATATCTAGTCCTTTTTTAAATAGATCAATTTTTTTTAATTTAATTGGAGATTCTTTTCCTTTACGAAAAATATGACCTTTATGTAACCCTTTTTCAAATGGCATAATACTTACCTAAAACAAGCATTATAACATTTACTGCCTACTTTTTCTTATTCTTTTTTCCTTTTTTTGCTAATGAATAAGCAATTGCAACACTTTGTTTTTGGGGCTTATTTTCATCCATTTCTCTTTTTACATTAGTTGAGAAGCCTTTCTTAGTTTTAGCTTTTGCACCTTTTACTAATGGCATTAGATAATTCCTTTTATATGATCATAAAATGTATATAATATAATATCCTATTAATACTGTTTAAGGAAATGCGATCATGAAAAAGGAAACAAAGAAGATGGAAAAGAAACACGAGAAGAAAGAAAAAATGTCAGAGAAAAAACACAAGAAAAAATAGCTTTGAAATGGCCGGTAAGGTTTATTACCGGCCATTTCATTAATTATGTAGTTAGATTGACCAGATTTATATATTTTGAAATATTTTCTATCATTTTATGTTTTCTCATATTGAATCATTCGCCAAATGAATAAAAATGATTAATAAAAGATCATTTTTTAGCACTTATTGGCTTGTGTGGTAATGGCATCCAATGTGTCACTAATTGACTATCCCATTTCCCATTTCGTAATGAACAGACTCCTACCCATCCACCATATCCATTTTGATCTTCATAAACAAGATATCTACCATCTATGACAGGATCACTATCTTTAATGCTAATCCAACCTTTGCAATCAGGACACATAGAAGGAAATACATATTGATGAGGACATGCTTTAACATCGGCAGTTATCCATGATTGTTCATTCATTATTATAATTCCTCTATATTCATAATAGGCTCCAATGATGAAATATATTTTTTAATATCATCAATAAATTTTTTTACTTTGATAGTATTTTCTTTATGATCGGATGCAATTTCTATCATACAATTAAATAAAGAAGACATATGAGAGCTTAAAATAAGATTAATTATTTCTGATGTATTTTCTTCTTCTTCTAAATTATTCATCATAAATTCATAAGTTAATACTTGTAATTCTTTACATAATTTTACTGTTAATTCTTTATATTTTTTATTCATGATTTTATCTCACTAAAAATATTTTTAAGATTTTCATCTTCTAATTTTCCATATTTTTTACAATTTTTAACTATCATGCGGTGATTCTGGTAATTGCTGCCAATGAGTGACACGGTCACTATCCCACATACCATATCGAAATGAACAGACATTAATCCATCCATAAATATAAATTTCAAATACTAGATATCTTCCATCTTTTTCTGGTAGTCTATCTTCAGTTTTGATCCAGTTAGTCATTCTTAATTAATCCTTGTTCTAAAAGATAAATAAGCATTTTAGCGCGTGCGTTTATATATCTTTCCATTTCTTACCATTCCAAATATCAAATATAGAAATATCAGCCATATTGTAAAAATCAGATACGTCCTTTCCTTTAATAGAAGGATAAATTTTCTTAATATACCTAATAAACTCAACTTCTCGTTTAGTTAATTTTGAATTACCATTTTTATGCCCTTTATTATCTTTCTTTAATATTTTTATAGCATGATCTTGATTTTGTTTTCTTGTTACCCATTCAAGATTTGTTACATTATTATTTAATTTGTTTCCATCTATATGATTGACAACATCTAATCCTTTTATTTTTAATAAAAATGTTTGAGCAACTAATCTATGAACATTGCAAGGTTTTCTAATATTTCCTTTACATAAAGTAACTGATTTATATCCGCGCCTATTTCCGGGTTTTAACTCTCTTCCTTTTGATCCGCTTCTTTTATACGAAATAATAACTCCATCAGAACTTATTTTATATAACCCTTTAAATCCTCTTATATCTCGCCACAAAATCATATTTTAACCCAAAGCTCTTTTAATCGCTTAGATAATTCTAGTGAACAAACTTGTTTTTCTAATTGCATGATTAGCCCTCTATATCTTTTTTATTACAAATAAAACTTCTATTTAGCTGTGGCTTGTCTTTTCCATGCTCATTGATTAAATCATTCAAATACCATGCGGCTTTCTTCAAATCCTCAAAGCCATTTTTATCGGCATAACGCCAGATATATTTAACAGCATTTCCTAGATTAAAACCCATATGTCTGGTTATATCTATACATTCTATTCTTCTTCCGCATTCGCAATGTGCGGGAGAATTATTATAATGTTTTGGATGATTTATATTATCATTTGACATTTTCTATATCCTTTGAATATATTTTAAGTTTTAAAAGCATATTCAGTCTATCTATCTCGTCAGGATCATGCATTAAGATTCTATTTAATTTTTCTGTATAAAATTTTAGTTGAGTAATTTCAAAAAACATATTTGTCCAAGTATAAGCAATTGAAGTGATTATCAAACCGAAGGCTATAGCATTCCACCAATGAGAAGTTATAAATGGTAGATTAGAAAGTAAAATTATAATACTCATTAAAAAATGATTAAAATAATTATTATAAGAGCTTTTATAAATAGAAATTTTTAATTTTACTCTTTCTATTTCTTGAGGATCATTCATCATCTTTATCTCTTTGTAGAACATTAACTAACTCATGGATAATTATATTCATCTCCATTAATCCTTTATTATTTAATTGTAATGCCTCTACCAATTTTTTATGGCTTTCAATAAGTACTTTAAAATTTTCGCTTTCATTCATCATCTTTACAGCCATCCTTTACCCATTTAACAGCTTTTTTGTGACCTTCTTCTGCTTCTTTCCATGTTGAGTATCTATCACAATAAATTTCTTTAAAATTTTTATCGAAAATCATTGTTTCAAAAACTAACATAGGAGCATTTTCACGCCATTGATGATCTAAACCTAAAAAAACAGTTGATATTATTTTTTCATTTATTACTTCATCATCTACATGCTTAGAATATCCAGGAATTCTACCTTCAATATGATCACACCATTCTTTCAAAGAGCATTCAATAACATTTTTATTTTCATCGAGTTTGTAATACATGTAAGCTTTTCCTGGTATCAATTATTCTTAATTGTTTTCTTAATGCTGGATCAATTCCATGTTCTAATTTAATTAATGATTCATGGTGCATTATTCTAGCCTCATCAAGACTTAAGTAAGGGTATCGTCCCAATGTCATTCTTCTCTTTCTTCCATTAAAATGATAAAAGAATATAAATGATATTATTCCACTGGGATGAACTGAAACACTAAATCCACTTCCTGTTTTTTCTCTGACATCATATTTACTTTTTTTAGGTTGTAATAATTCTAGAAAATTATCTGTGAACATAATATCTATTCGCTGAACATTTCATCTATAATCTTTTCAAATTGTTCCTTGCGACGTTTAACAAGTTCTAGCTCATCAATTGAATCAATTAATTTATCAAAATCAATAGGGTACTCTGATGCATATTCTTGTATTTTTTGCTCGTGAGTTGCAATTGTGCTATCTAACTTGCAAGCTTCAAGCTCCGCTTTCTTCTTCATTTCACGCGCACGCAAAGGTGCCATTGCTTCTGTGATCTTTTCTTTTGCTAGTGTTAATATTTCTTTGTATTTAAGTAATGCCATATTTCACCCCAATAGTAATAAAAGTTTGTTTCTTTTCTTCTTGTCATAGTCCTTAGATGTTACTTCTGTAACGCCCAAATTTCTAGTATTCTGAATACCCATTGATTGTCTTATAAAACTTTCATATTGCTGTGCGCCTATTTGCTGCGAACTTATTTGTTGTTGGCCGCTTAGATAGCCGCACTGTCCACCACAAGGAAATCCATGAAAAGGACACATATTTTAATCTCTATCAACTGTATTTAAATATATACTAAAAAGACAGATAAGAACCATTAATTCATATGAAGAAAAAAAATGTCCATACATGCATTTACTTAAGACATCTAATATAAAAATAAAAATACATGAAAGAATCCATACAATCATTTTAATTTCCTTTAATGAGTAGATACTTTTTCATTATTATTTTTTATAGGTATTACGCAAGCATCTTCAAATCTTAAAATAACTTCTTCTCTTTTTAGTGCTATCAAATCTCTCACTTCAATATAAAGAAGTGTATTTGTTATGTCTTTTTTTAGAGGGACACAAGGATTTATTTGGTCTGATAAAATCAAGTATTGTAAATCAAAATCAAACGCAATAAGATGCCCACCTGATATATTATTACCTTTTTGATCAACAACTATAACAGATATGTCTTGATGTTCAGGGCATTGATCAAGCTTAAAAAATAATTGATCTTTATCAGCGGTCTTTGCTTCTTCTTCATTCCATATTTTGGGTTTCATCTATTACACTCCAATCATTTGATATAAGACATTCAAAAGTAGGTATGAAATCATGTTCGCATATCCTACGCATAAATAAATCTTTTATTCCACTACGTGTAGATTCAATAAAACAATCATCCGGCCAAATAGATAACTGTGCTTTTTCACCTTGCATTAAAAAATAAATTACTTCATAAAAAGGAAAATTTCCTAGATTATTAGTAACAATCCAATCATCGGAAGTTAAAATATCAAGATCATATGAAAATGGTATCGCCTCTTCTCTATAACAGCGTACTAGATTATCATTATTTAATTTTAAATATAAAGATTTGTCCCATTCCTTTCTTCTTATTTTTTTGCTTTGCATTAATTGATTATAAGCTTCCTTGAAATTCATAATATTCCCTTAATGTGATCTAATATTCTCCACTGTCTTTGATTTTAATTTGCTATGAGAAATCTTTTCCTTCTTCTCAAGCCCTTCAATATATTCTTCAAAGAATATTGCAACATCAGCAGGCGATTTACCCGGCTCAAGATTTACCGCATCTTGATGGTTAATATGTGCAGGTACTTTATATTCTTGAAGTAATTCTAAAACATCTTGCCTGCACATATCCCATCTATTTTGTAGCATTAATAATGTAAATCCTCTGCGTTGTTCAAGATATTCTTTGTAGTCTTGAATAACATTTTTATCATCAACTTTAGTTACGATCATTGGTATGTCGGCACCTGTTGGAATGTGGCGCGCTATATGTATTAATTTTTTATTATTCTTCATTCAAATTCCTTTTTATGGTGGCCTATTTTTCCCATCCTTCAATGCAAGTTCGATCTACGATCATGCTAAGCTATTGCATCTAAAGATTAGTATCGTCGGCCATAAATCATGGTGGATAGCTACACATTTTTACTCTTGTCTCTTGCCTAAGAACCAAATTAATAAAATTGCATATCTATCCATAAAACCTCTAGGCTAAAAAGGTATATCATCTGAGAATTCAGAATCTACCTTATTTTTAACAGACGACTTTATATCACTTTGATTTGATTTAATATAGTCTGTAATATTATTTTTTGTTGGATATTTTGAGCCGGCTGGTTTTCCATTCAATTTATCTGATGGTATTTCTTTGCCTTCTTGTGTTCTGACGCAAACGACACAATGCTTATTTCTAATCACTTCAGGCGAAAATGTTTTATTTTCATATTCAGCCAATAACCCACATGATTCTGCTGCATGAATTGTTTTCCAAATCATGTTTCGTGAGAACATCCAATAATCTCTAATAGAATGAATTGATCCATTAACATCATAGACGTCTAGATCAACAACATACATATGATTTCCATTATTTGATATATCTGGCTCTATTTTTTTTATCGTTGCTGGATAATCCCCATCAGAAAGTAACTGATATCTTTCCTTCATGGCTTGATCTTCGTTTAATACTTCATAATCAAATGGCATAGAACTCATCTTTATTCTCCCTGTATTTTAGATTTTAAGTGATCAATTATCTTTTGTATAACATCTTTGGACAACTCTTCGAAGCTTTCTGCATTATGTTTTTCTAACCATTTACTCCATGTATCTTCTGGTATCTTAAATAAATCGATTAGTCTTTGTACTTCCTCTACTTGCTTTTCCTCCGCTAGTTCTTGCGGTACCGTTTCTTTGTCTATACACTCCGCGCCGTATCGTTTAATAACATCATCATAGGAGAATATAAATGATTCATTCATGGGAAACTCATCTATGCGTGACTTCTTTGTTACCGCATAAAATTTATCCGCTCGGATTTGAGTTTCAAATACTAAGTCGAACATATAACCAAGACGATTATAACAACTATAAGTTTGACCAATTACAGACATATTGGAGCCATACTCTTTCTTAGCCTGGCACGTTACTATTACATTCATATCAATTCTTAATAATAGATTAACTAACAACTTCATTTTCTTATTAGCGGCAGTGACGTGACGTCCGAAGTCACTTCCTGTCGTTTTCTCACAGTCCGCTTGTAGATTTTCATAGGGGATAGTTAGAGAATCTATAACAAGGGTTTTGAAATCATGTCTGGTCGACATCAACTCTTTCACTTGTTGTAGTATTTCATCAAAATCACCTGTTGCAAGTACAGCGCCATTATTTTTATTGATTAAGTCTGCATATCTTTTTTTCGAAGTAGTATCCTCAGTATCAATATATGCAGTCTTTGGAAATTGTGATGCACAAGTAGATTTACCTGTTCCCATCTCTCCATAAAACATTGCCTTTAGGCGTTGTTGTTTTATTTCTGGTTTTTTAAATTTTAAAGCCATTTTAATTTTCCTCACAGTTTTTTAAACAATCTTCAATAGCTTCTTGTTTTGTTTCACCCCATCCATATCTATTAGGATCTTCTTCATCACCTTCTTGGCAGGCTATCCAATCAAATATCCTTATCGGTATAGGTGGATTTATAAAATCAGTTAGAATCTTTTTCATTTATCTGTTCCACCATTTAGATGGATCTTTCCATTCTTTTTCTATACGTTCATTTTCTTCTAATAAATATTTCATTTTATTTAAAATATCATTAATATTATCCAAATCTTTTGAAATGTTTTTTAAATTATCTGTATTCATAAATTTCCTATCTAATTAGTAATCAAAATTAAACAATAATAAGTTGCGCCAAGTAAAACTGCTAACCAAAGTAACCCTTCTAATTTTTTTAAGCTGCACATATGCGATGCTCCATGTTGAAATCTTCCAATTCATCTAAAATATATGCTAAAAATATTATTTTGAAATAACTTGCTATTCCTTCTTTCCATATTCTCATATATTCAATTTCATTATCTTTATTTGATGTATTGCTGAGATATACAGTTAGAGCAGGTAACATTGATTGTTCATAAGCAGGATTATCTAAACCAGTTGCTTCAGAAGCCCATGCTTTATCATTTTGCATAATGATAGACGCAAATTCTTCTAGCTCTGATTCAGGAAGTGAAACAAGATCTACAGTATAAAACCCGTCTATCTTGTCAAATTCTGCATAGTTACTTACTAATGAGGATATAAATTTCTTTATATATGTATTCATATTAATCATTCCTTTGACAATTACTATTATTACCGTGCATTCCTTCGCACAAAATACATACTACTTCTTGACTCGCTTGCTCTTGCTTATAAATATAGGTTACACTTTGGGCGTTCATTAAATTTACTCCTGTCCAGGTTTAATTTATGTTCAATGAGTTAGGGGACTGCGAATCTCCTAACTCACCGTTTTACTACTCTATTACTTCATACTCTAATAAACGAATACAATAAGAAGCGCTTTCTGTTTCTTCTACCATAACTTCAGCATCTTTTTCATTTCTAAAGACTCCTAAAATCTCCGCACCTTCCATTAACTCATGTAAAACAATATAAACCTTCATTAGTTTATTTCCTCTGCCTTATCTATCACTTGTGCCTTTCCGTAAACATGTTTGTCTAGTACATCTTTTACATACTCGCCTAAACTAACTCTCTTCTTTAGTGCTAGTATCTTTAAAGAAACCAATACTTCTTCTTCTACTTCCGCAACTACTTTCCGTAAATCAGTTACCTTTTCTTTGCTCATTTATATTTTCCTAGTATGTTTCCGCAAATGTTTATGTTTCCGTAAATATATATCATGTGGTGCTATAGTATCACGCTAGATACCAACGTCAATACTTTTTTCTTTTCTTTTTTTGAATTTTTCTAAACATCGGTTAATTATCTTATTGATGGACAATTCTTCTTCCATTGATTGTTTTTTGAGAAAAACCCACAGTTCTTTTGTTATTCTTAAGTTCAATGCTCGATCATATGTTGCTTTATTCACCTTCTCTCTCCATATTTTTATTGGTCAAATAATACATTTATACATTGATGCAATAGTATCAATGCCGGTATTATTAATCAATAATTTTATATTAATGAAATGTAATTAGATTGAGATTGTTTTAGAAGAGTATTACTATCGAATTTTAGACAACCGCGCCTTGCTAGACACAAGACGCGACTTAATAACTTGAGTTCTCCTGAACCCGTGCGCGCTTATAATTATAAAGCAGCCAACGGATAGGTCAACTCTTTAAAAGGATTATTTTGTATGAGCAAGTTTACTCTGCGCAAGCATGTTTCTAGTTTTACCATTGTTTCAAACTCAATCATTAATGAACTCAAAACAGACCTAGAGTGTCTCGGATTTTATACATATATACTTAGTTTGCCTGATAATTGGGTATTTTATAAAACCCAACTGGCCAAAGAATGCAAAATAGGCATTAAAAAACTTGAGCGCATTTTGAAGCGCTTGCGCACGCTTGCGCTAGTCGATTATGGACAAAAAAGAGACGAAAAAGGCCATTTTTCAGAGTTTTATATGGACGTCTACGATCGTGAAATCATAAAAAACAATGACTTAGATGAATTTGCGCAACCGGATGGCCAAATCTGCCGTACGGCAATACCCGTCCGACGGTCTGGAGAAGCTATACAAGAAACACTAATACAAGACTTAAAAAACAATAAACAAGATAAAGATATATGCGCATCTGACGATGCGCAAAAAAGTTTTGAACAATTTTGGGTCTTATATCCACGTAAAAAAGACAAGAAAAAAGCATTTGATGTGTGGATAAAAAACAAATACCATGAAAAATCACAAATTATAATCAATAAGTTATCCATTCAGATTTTAAATGATCCTCAATGGAAGACGATTCAATTTGTTCCCTATGCGACAACCTATTTGCGCAATGCGCGGTGGGAGGATGAAATAGATCTTCAGCGCATTATTGAAAGAAAAGAATCCGGAATGGAGCGTGCTGTTAGATTATGTCTCAACTAACAAGGAAGTTACATCATGGAAAAATTACCGTTAGAGCTAACGAAGATTTTGTATATGCGCTTTGCGTCTACTTATGGCGAAAAGTTTGTCAAGCATCATCCTAATGACCAATTTGTACAGTTATGGTGGGAGGAATGGTCGGAAGGTATGGCTGGAATTGATCCCGCTCATATCAAGGAAGCATTAAGTTACTGCCGATTGAACCTCGAATGGCCACCCAGCATCGCTGAGTTTCGACGACTTTGTGAGAGCGCATCGGGTGTTCCCTCGGTTGCGCAATGCTTACAAGCTGCAATTCGCCGTGACTTTAACCATCCTGTCATCAAGATCGCTTATGACAAAGTGGGTAGCTGGGCGATGAAAAATGACAGGGAAGCAGACTTAAAGCCTAAATTTCAGGCAGCCTATACCGAAGCTCTTAATGAGTTCAGATCAAATACAGCTCAATCATGGGCGAGATTGGAGGAATTTAATTCTAAACCCGCGCTACCTGAGCCGCCCTCCAAGATTCCAAGCGAAGTCGAGCGCATGGGATTTAAGGAGCGCATCGCGCATTATCAGGAATTATCCAAGATTGCGAAGTCAAAATTAGAGCCTAAAGACCATCCATTCTGGGATGAAAATAAAATTATGCTCGGATCAAAAGAATTTGATCAAAACATATTCGATGAAAGGCGAAAATATCTTATCAGTCTTGATGAGTATGTCGCAGGAACATTGCCGGTAGGTGATTGGTATGATCGAACACGATACTTGAGCGAGATAGAAGGCCAAGAGCGAATAAAATCTTATTCAGCCTCATCTACTAATCAAGAGGATTATAAGACGCAGCCACGGGGCTATAATTCATCCAAATCGGCATATAAACCATGGAATGACTAGATGAATCACGCGTTATGGATAACGAAGAAGAATATGCTATGTGTTTTGATCAAAAAAATATCAGATTTGTATGGAGGGGATAATGTTGATGAGCTAAGACAATATTGCAGGGAAGTAGTTGATGAGAACCGTGATGACATCCAGCTTGCATTGGAATGCTTCTGGGATGTGGAGTCACGATTAAAATATTATTCAAGGAGGGATGTTCTGCGTGGAACAATGGCAAAAGAAACTTGAGCAAAATTATGCGTGGCAGAGAAAGGGTAAGAAATTTAAGGCCAGTTATTTTGGCGCATTGAAAGCACTTTATGGAGAATCAAATGATGACAAGGACTGTCAGACAGAAGGATGCACTACCAACGGAGGCACAGGAACAGATCAAATTTGTAGTGTGGTTAAGAAAGCAGGGCTATAGAGTTTCGGCGAGTGCAAATGGAGGCTCACGTAACTTATTTGAGGCATTGAAGTTTAAAAAAATGGGCGTTTCTGCGGGATTCCCAGATATTGAAGTGCCACTACCTGCGGGACCTTACCATGGATTTTTCATCGAAATGAAGCGACAAAAAGGTGGAAAAGTATCAAATGAACAGAGAGAATGGCTCTCCTATTTGCGCGACAAAGGTTATTACGCAGAAGTCGCATATGGGTTTGAAGAGGCTAAAGTAATGTGGACAGATTATATTTCACATTTTAACTATGCAGCATAAAATTTAGGTCCGAGCATCAAAGAGTACTCTCCAAGTGTACGGCATATAATGGATCAGCCCGCGGCATAGCGGGTTTTTTTTAAGGTTATTAAGGATGATTGTCAGTCGTTGTTGTAAAGAAAGTGTTTATGTAGAACATACCAATGAAGGGACATGCTATTATGTTTGTAGGAAATGCCATAGAGCTTGTGATACTTTATCTTCATTATCATGGATGAGTGAATGTTATGATGACACCCGAAATGGTTGCGAAATTAAGACAATCTTTAATTCTGCATGAGGGCTATCGGAAATATCCCTATATTGATTCCGTTGGTAAAGTGACCTTCGGTATTGGCTATAATGCTTCTGATCGTGGCATGGATGACGGATGGATTAACGACCAATATCAAAAAGATGTGACCTATTTCTACAATGAATTATTTAACTTCCCTTGGTTCCAACATTTAACACCTGACCGTCAAATAGTATTGATAGATATGGCTTTTATGGGATGGAAAAAGTTTCTATCATTTAAAAAGATGTTAGATGCGATTTCAAAGGGTGACTACAAACAAGCAGCCTATGAGATGCTTAATAGTAAATGGGCAGAGCAAGTCAAAGGGCGTGCTGCAACGCTTGCTCAAGCCATGCTGACGGGAGTTTATAATCTATGAAGGTAAAGGAGATATTGAAGGATGCGTTACCTGTTATTTCTAATTTTGCGCCCTCCATTGCTGGTGCTATTAGCGGTCCTGTGGGTCTTGCAGCGGGCTATGTTTTACCTTTGCTTGCAGACGCTTTTAGCGTACATCCTTCTAACATCACCGGACTTGCCTCAACGATCCTCAATGATTCGGGCGCTCAGGAAAAACTTGAAAAAATAGAAAGCGATTATGGCACCTTGGTTAATGAGTTGATTGCAGGGGTTAATCATCTCTCCAAAGCAGAAATCAACGTCAAATTGGAATGGCAAGCTGAGCAAAAATAATGATATTGACATCATTAAGTGCTTTAATTAAACTGCATTAGTTTTAAGTGCCACGGATAGGCTCAATTTGGGACGAGCTTATGATTCGATTTGAAAATAAAACAAATGGGCGCTTCTATTACATGGTAGTAGAAAATGATATCACTAATAAACTTACTTTAAATATTATCCGCGGGGGAAAACGTGTTCGAATTATTTCTTCTATTCCTTTTGATTCTCCATTATTACTTAAACAGGAGTTAGAACGTCGATCAAAAAGACGTATCAAGCATGGATATTCACTAGTGACTTAATAATATTTTTATTACATACTACGCTCATGTTCACAAAAGGATTTGTGGGAAATGGATATCAAACCAAATAAAAAGCCTTGTCCTCGTAAGTTTCCTATCGTTACCCCAAAAAAAATTGATGCTATTCTAAAAGATATAGCTGAAGGTTCGCCACGCAAACATGCAGCCGAAGCTAATGGAATTTCTGCTCGTCATTTTCATTATCTTGTTGCACAAGGAATTCTTGATCTAGAATTTGATAAATCTGATACAATGTGTGCAAACTTAGTTCGCTCCCTGCGTGCAATTGAGATGAAAGAGATCAAATGGTGCCGTAAACAAGCGCGTGAAAGTGAGAATGGACACAAGGGTGCGCAATGGACTTTAGAACATGCATACTGGCGTTATTTTGGTAAAGATGCTAATGCCAAGGAACTCGCTGAAGAGATTGAACGACTAAGGGATGAAATGAAAGGAGTTAAGGATGGCAGTATTGACAGCGAAGAATCGTAAGAAAATACCTAAGAACGAATTTGGTTTGCCTGGTGAAAAGAAATATCCCATGGAAGATAAAAAACATGCGGCGAACGCAAAAGCACGTGCTACCCAAATGGTGAAGAAAGGCAAGCTTTCTAAATCATCTGAAGAAAAGATTGATCGAAAGGCGAATAAGGTTTTAGGACACAGAACCTTAAGCGGATTAAGGAAGTAACATTTAAAAGGACGATTAACATGAAAGAAGAAAATGGCGACCAAGGCGTTGGCGCAACTGCGTTTGATTACCCCAATTCACAACATCCTGATTATGAAAATAAGATCTATCACACTAAAGTGAAAGTGCCTCATCCTACTAATTCAGCAGCTAAAGTCACACCACATAATGAGTGTATGCGTGCTGTATTAGAAGGAAAATAATGAATGGAAGAAAATATTTCATCCTGTCGTAATTTGATAGGCGCGATATTAGAGCAAGCATTTTATGATGCGCAAAGCACAGCGCGTGAGTGTGAGCCATTGGGTGCGCAACGATTTATTGATCCTAATAATAAATTATTTGTGCATTACTGCAATTTAATAGATTTAGATCCTGAGTACGTTGCAGAGAAAATGTGGGTGAAAATTAAAAAGAACCTTCAAAAAAAGAAAGAAAGAGAAGAAAGGATGCGCAATGTTGTGTACCGGTTGTAAGTATCCACATAGCGAAGTAGTTTACACTCGCCATGATGGGATTATGAATCTAACGACACGTAGACGTGAGTGTTTACGATGTGGTTTGCGCTTTACAACACATGAACAGCTTAAAGAGCCTAAGCGTCCTAATGATGATAGATTTCAATTGGGTAATGTTAAATGACATCTATATCACAATGCAGGCAGGATTTTTATTCATTAAAATTGTCAATACAACGACAGGATATTCAACATATATTTCATGAAGAGGATGCAACAAGAATCTATGCAAGCGATAAAGACAAACTTTATATTCCGAATCCAACTGGTAAACTTTTTCATGCTGATAATACTTTTGTTCAGCTCATTATTGGTCCTTACGGATCTGGCAAATCAACAATCTGTGTTAACAAAATTGTCCAACATGCCTGTTCTATGCCAGTATGGAGGAACGGACGACGACGAGCAAAGTGGCTCATCATCCGTAATACAAGTGGAGAGTTACAATCAACCACCCTCCAAACCTGGCTTACATGGTTTGGCGACCTTGGCGACATTAAAAAACGCCAAAAGCCACTCCTCACGTATGAACACACATTCAACGATGGCAATGGCATAATAGAGCTTGAACTAGTTTTTATCGCATTGGATCGTGATGAAGATATTCGAAAATTGAAATCTATTGAGGCTACCTGTGCGTACATCAATGAATTATCTGAAGTGCCGCAAGCTGTTTTGCATCATCTTATTGGTCGCGTCAATCATCGCTACCCTTCTGCTGCTTTTTGTAGTGAGCCTTATTGGTCTGGGATTATTGCAGACACCAATCCCCCCGACGAAGATCACTGGATATACAAAGATTTTGAATTAAATCCCACACCTAATTATAAAATATTCCATCAGCCATCTGGCTTGATTATGAATCCTGATGGGTCTTTTGCTAAAGACAAAGAAGGAAATTATATTGCAAATCCTGATTGCGATAATTATAAAAACCTATCACCTGATTATTATGTGAAGCTTGCTGAGAAGCGATCTGAGGGGTTCATTAAAGTCTATTGCGCAGGTCGATATGGACTCGTAGAATCAGGTCGACGTGTCTATCCGGAGTATAATGATGATGTCCATTCATTACCTAAAGTGGAAGCTATCCAGGGTTTACCCATTCATCTTGGCTGGGATTTTGGTCTCACTCCTGCTTGTATCGTGTACCAGATTAGCCCCCGTGGACAATTTAGAGTACTCAAAGAATATGTCGCAGAAGACATGGGAATCAGAACATTTGCTAAGAATATCGTCATTCCAGACTTACCGGTAGCTTTTCCCTATAATAAGATTGGTGAGTCTGATGCTGATCCTGCGGGGCTTGCAGGCGATGATATTATGGAAGAGTTAAGCTGCATTGGTGAGTTAAATAATCTTGGCATCAAAACAAATGCAGCATCGACAAATGATCTTGATGTGCGTATTGGTTCCGTGAGATATTTTTTAAATTCTATGATTGATGGACAGCCTGCGTTTGTGCTGGATCGTGATAAATGTCCTGTGTTGCGAAAGGGATTTATTAATGGTTATCATTTCAAGCGAATGAGTATTTCAGGTGATGAACGTTATCAAGAGAAGCCAAATAAAAATAGGTTCTCTCACCCTCATGATGGACTACAATATGGGGCTATGAAATTTGCATCAGATAGGGTTGTTGATAATAAGAAAGGTGAAGCTAGCAAGATTGATATGTGGAACCCTGTGTTGAGGATATTTTAAATGGACGCTAAAGACTACAAAATTCGCTGTGATAAATGCCAGTTCAAGCCTTATGTCTATTGTGAAATGTGCATGATAAGGACGAAGTTACAAGGCGCTATTGAAGTTAACAGAAAAGAAATACAACAACAAGCTGCTGGTATGCAGATATGTTTGAATGAAATTCGTGAAATATTAGCTATTCATAAGAAACAGATTTTAAGAATCATTGAAGTATTTAGTCTCGATAAAGCAGTTATTGAGGCATGTGTATCAGATATACCAATTATGGAGCTTAAAAAATGAAAGAAGATAAAAACAAACGTGAAGTATTAGCCAATGACAAAGATATTATTCGTCAAGTTCCAGGAATATTGCTTGATAAGACTGGCGTGAAGAAGCCGCAGGAATTGCGTAATGAAGAACTATTTTATAGGGCGATTGGACGATGAGTCATGATGATGCTGCAATGTATGAAAGAGCAATAAAAGAAGGAAGAGAAAAAGAAATGAATTGCCAAGATATAAGAGATGAAGGTATGCACTGTGACTTTTGCGAAGTATCACATCCTTCAGATTATGATTGTGATGAAAATATCCTAGCTAATATGATTCTAGATTTAGATAGAAAAGTGAATGATCAATGGGAAATTAATTATAAGTCTATTGAAAATATCTCTAAGAGAATGTCGAAAATTGAAGATATATGTGTGACAGATAGCCTAATATTTACAATGCGTCAAACTATTGAGACATGGCAAAAAGGTTGTGAAGTACAGTTAAATGTTTTGATGAAATGTAATCAAGAGCTCGAAAAAAGAGTAGATAAGATTGAAGAAGAGATAGAGACTTATGATTTATCAGATCATGATGAACGCATTAATGATATTGAAAATATTGGAGCTGAATCAAGATTAATTAGATTAGAGGCATATAATAAAATGGATAAAGATATGACGCCCTCTGATTTATTCTTAAGACTTTGTAGGCTAGAAGAGAAGTTTGACACAGTCTGTAAAAACTTTGATGATAATAGAGTGATTATTAAAAGAGAACCTTTTAAATGTCCTGTATGTGAAGGGAGAAGAAATATAACAAGTGAGATGCCAAATGGTACTTATTTTGATTTCCCTTGTAAATCATGCGAAGGAAAAGGCATTGTATGGATATAAGCTTTAAAGATTTAGAAAAAGCTAAAAAGTTTTTTGCTAAACATGGTATTGAAGCAAAAGACGTTGAGGCTGAAATTAGAAGATTATGGAAGGCAAACAATATGGATGAGCAATTTAAAAAAGCTCAAATTGATTTGCTTGTCTATGGTAAAGCAAAGATAGATATTTCTAACATTAAGGAGAATGAAGATGACAATAGCAACCGTAACAAACTTTAAAATTAATTTTCCAGGACAAAACAATGATGTTGTTCCTCGTATTGGACATCTTCATGCTCCTAGCAATACGTTGTCGCAAATTTCTGCGGCTGGTTTCTTGGATGGGTATATTCAAAGCCAAGGATTTAGCGTGCGTGCAACTGATGTGATTTGTGCTGTCGGTTCTGATGGCACACAATGGTATAAGCCAGTATTTACAGGTACCTCATGCCAATTGACTGTATTGCCATAAACCATGATTAAATATAAATGTGAGAAGCATGGTTTTCTATCCGGTGATGAACGCGTTATGTGGGCTAATGGTTATTTAGGAGACCGTTGGTGTATTCATTGCCTTAATGAAATGATGGATAAATTTTGTGGGAAATTGATAAAAGTGGAAGAAGAAAATGGCGATGACAGTCAAAAAACTGATATCTGAGCTTGAGAAGATAGAGAATAAGTTTCTCGAAGTTGAGATGTACGCTATTGAGAATAAATACATGATGTATGAACTTGATAGCGTTCGTAAAGTTGATAAAAAAGTTCTTATTTTTACTAAAGACAACAGGAGAAGTTAGACATGATGTTTGAAGAAGCTTTAAAGCATTTAACGGGTGGCGATTATGTTTCACGTTCGGTATGGGATGCAACAGGCGAGTATGTTATATCTTTGCCTGGAATACCCTATATTTGGAAAATAATCACACAGCCTGCGCCCAATGCGGGTAATTGGTTGCCAACTATCGCTGACCTATTGGCGGATGATTATAAGGTAATCAAAAAGTGTGGAAGTGCTGTAGAAGCTCACGTGTAGTGATAGAATGACAATGGCCGACGATACTCCAAAAATCTACATTTCCCGGAGTGTGAGAGACACTGGGGGAAAATAGGCTACCATTTAATGGTAATCGCAGCGTTTAATGGTAACGATGTGGGGAGGAAGGAGGACTGCAACTGCCCCATAGTACCCGAACAAGCAGCAGGCGAAACAGTGAGGGTTTGCAGGTAAAGAATCCGGCCGATTGCCAAATCCCAATTCAGGATGAATTGGTAGAATGTTGGTATCTAAAGATATCAACTTAATTATGGTATCTTTAGATACTAACTTACATTGACCAAGGATGGTTACAATGGAAAGAGAAGAACATGATGTTAATACTGAAAGCCTGTCTCCTGATGAAATCAACGAGATGGAAGAGCGCCGCATTGAAAGTCTGAATGAAGCTGGCGTTGACGAGCGTGACGTTCTGGAACGCTGCAATCAAAATCTAAATACCTGGAATAGCTATTTCAACGAAAATATTGTCCGTGGCAAGGATGATATGAATTTTGTACTGCGTGATCAATGGACGGCTGTTGAAAGGTCTGAATTTACGCGATTATTTAAACCTGCGATGACTTTCAATAAGCTTTATGACTCCACAAAAAAAGTAGTAGGCGAACAACGCAAAAACAAACCTGACTTAATCGTAAGATCACTAACAGGCAAAGCAACACAAGAGCAAATAAATTTGCGTGCAGACCTAGTGCGCACAATATCATACCAATCGCAAAATGATCTAGTTTATCAAACGGCATTTAAGAGCGCTCTCATGATGGGTTTCGGTGCATTCCAAGTCTTAATTGACTATGAATCGCCAAGAAGTTTTAATAAAGTCATACGATACGACATTATCCCTGATGCCACAATGTGTTCGTGGGACCCAACCGCTATGAAGCCGCATAAAGGGGACGGTAATTTCTGTTCTCGTCGATTTGTATTTACACGTGATGAATTCTTTGCAACTTATCCATATGTTTTAAATCCAGTCTCCTATATCGATCCTTACATGTTATTAGACTTTCAATGGACAACACGAGATACCATTATTGTTTGTGATGACTTTGTAAAAGAGTGGTATCCATTAACTATTTTGCGATTATCCAATGGGGAAGTGATAGACAAAGATCAATGGAAAGAACGAGAAAAAGGATTTGAAGATAATAAAGAATTTGTTAAGGGATCAATCGTTGGCGAGATTATAGCTCGTGAGATACCTAAAATAGTGGGTGAAAGGCAGACGCAAGACTATCGAGTGATGCATTATCGATTGATTCGCGACCGTATCATTGATTTCTCTGAATGGCCATCTCGTCAACTTCCTATCCCATTTGTTGATGGTGATAGCTATTACATTGAGGGACGACAATATACAAAATCATTTATTCATGAGGCCAGAGATGCACAAAAACTGCATAATTATTCACGTTCAGAAATGGCAGCAGAACTCAAAAATAGACGTCGAGAACAGTGGTTGGGCACCCCAGATAATATTATCGGGTATGAGCAAGATTGGAGAAATCCAGAATTGCAAATGGGTATCTTGCGAGCAAAGCCAGATCCTAAAACTGGAATGATGCCTCAGAAAATGCCTGCATGGGAAGTATCACAAGGCTTATTCATGGCAGCGCAAGCAACTAACCAAGATATGAAAGAAATACTTGGATTCTCTGAAAATGAATCGTTGATGGGAAAGGATATTTCAGGCAAAGCACGTCGTGAACGAAAACTCGAAGGTTCGATGTCTGCGTACGTATTCTTTGATAATCTCAATCAAGCTATTGAGCAAGGTGGACGCATTGTTAATGATCTTCTTCCCTACATCATAGGGGATGAAGAGCGCCATATGATGATTGCCAAGAAAGATGGCCGTACAGACTCAATCATCATGAATAAAAGAGAGGGTGAAGGTGATGAAGCTATCATCAAAAATAAGCTGGATTCTGGTGAATTTGACGTTGAGATTGACACCGGTCCAAGTTTTGCTGTGCAGAAGGATATTAGCCTTGAATTCTTCGCCGATACACTTAAGGCGTTCCCTCAAGCCTTCCCATTGATTGCCGATCTTTGGGCAAGCCAACTTGATTTACAACAAATGCCAACGATCAAAGAGCGTTTTCAATCTTTGGTTCCACCTGAGATATTAGCTAAAGAGCAAGGTAAGCCTGCACCTCCTAAACAACCTAATCCACAGCAACAAATGATGCAAATGGAAATGGAAGCCAAGCAAGCTGATATCAAGATGAAGGCTCAGAAATTGCAACTCGATGCTCAAAAAAATGAACTAGAGAAGCAAAAATTATTAGT
>Ga0209240_1000073_pt1 | contig 35350 bp, 36 predicted proteins | sample GraSoi_2013_80cm_FD_185828 | JGI IMG/M metagenome (GOLD analysis project Ga0209240, IMG submission 185828) | Grasslands soil microbial communities from the Angelo Coastal Reserve, California, USA - Sample 9_17_2013_80cm (SPAdes) (version 2) | ecosystem: Environmental > Terrestrial > Soil >...
GTACTTTTGATTTATCCGATGGAATCCGATTTGAGGACTTACCTACCTTAGGGCTTGTTGGCTACGAATTAGCCAAACAGGCCGTTGTCGTGATAGATTATGACAAGAAGGAGATAACCTTCATTAGGCCGGCCGCTTTCCGGCCACCCAAGGGCGCAGAATCGCTTCCGCTCAAATTCCGGGGTCACATCCCTCTCGTTGAGGCAGTCTTGGATGGAGTGTCGGGTGAGTTCCAGCTAGACACCGGGGCGCGCCCATCCCTGACCTTAACGCGGTCATTTGCGGACACCTATCGTCTAGTCGAAAAATACAATGCGCACCGGGAGGCGATGGGTGGCCCCGGAATTGGCGGACAATCGCGCGGGCTACTAGCGAGGCCGGAAGAATTGGATCTTGGCCGGTTTGCAGTGCATGCGCCGGTTGTTCTGATTTCATCGAGCTGGCGTAGAAACACAGCTCTTTCCAAAACCGCGGGCAATATTGGTGGTGGCCTCCTGAAACGCTTTCTGGTGACTCTCGATTACCCCCAAGGAATGCTTTACCTCCAGCCTAACCGGCATTTTGCGGAACCTGATGTGTTTGACCGATCGGGATTGTGGTTTATGCGAGCAAGTGATGGCTCCGCCTTTGAAGTTGCTGATGTAATCGCTGACAGCCCGGCGTCGAAGGCCGGCCTAAAGGTTGGCGAAAGAATTCTGAAAGTTGACCAGACCGATGCGTCTGCCTTCACAGTCGCGAGCTTGCGTGAGCGACTAGAGAAGGAACCAGGAACTAAGATCGATCTCGAGGTTCAAGACGACGAAGGCGTTCGTAAGGTGGTGTTGGTGCTCGAAGAACTGTTGTAATTGACCACGTGGTTAGGGTCAGTTCCGGCAATATCAGCGCCGTCGTCGCTTGCTCATGCTCTCAGACGGGGGAGCACCATTGATGAGCGGGCGGCAGAAAAGACCTCATCGACCCGTTGCACATCTATTCGACCTTGCCGTGTTTACAGGAGTAGTCGGGCCACTGACTTTCGGCGCTCCGCTGTTGGCGCACAGGTTTGAGCACGGAATTTTTATCGCATTGAAGGACCTCGTATCGTGATCAACCGTGCTCGGTCGGCGCCAAGACCGGACTATCGGCCGGGCGGCCACTAGCTAGATAAAGGACTCACTGCAGGCCCTCCAAAGCCTCAAAAATCCTTTGAGCGCGATTCCAAAGCCGCATCGCTTTTTCTTGAGGGTTTTAATCGCTACAAGGTTTTAATTTATGAGGGCGCAAGAGCCACTCGCAAAAGAATACAAACAAATGAAAAAGATCGCTAAATTCGGATTCGCGGCGCTCGCCGTCGGAGCTTTTTTCGGGAGTACTCTTCCAGTTAACGCAGATCAGTACGCGTCACAGTTCTCAAATCCTTTCACAAAACACGGACTTCCGGTTCCTGGTGCCTATTTCAAAGCTAAAGAAAACCAGCAAGCAGCGACTGTTGCCGTTAGCAAATCAGGACAGGGAGTCGGAGAAGGGAAACAGACAGTCTCTAAGGTAGAGAAGAAGCCTACACACTACGTTCGATCGGCCACGAAGGGCTCCTAAGACTAGGTGCCGCCAGATCATGGTTCGAAATTCCGTTGGTCTAATGTCGGGCTAGGCGATGACGATCTACCGCCGCTTCGGGACAACAAACGGTCAGTACCTGTCCACATTTTCGACTCCACATCAAGGACGACGACGAGAACGAATCGCCTCACGAGCATCCCTACCCGCTACGCGGGTGCAATTCGGACATCGCGCAATACTCCCACACTCCAATACTCCATCACTCCGCGTGGCCGACTATAAGGACGACGACGAGGACGAGAACGAAGCGCCTGGTGAGAGGCGCCTCAAAGCAGGTGTCGAGTCTGGCTAACCGTGGCAATCCCCTGAACAATCAACAGCATCGATCTGGATGGTGGAATGGGTAATCCCGTAGCGTTGTTTCAGTCGCTCGTTGATGGCTGGTATGATCGAGTTTGGGTCGGAATTGGGCGCGCAGCGGACGTGTAATGTTACCAGGGGCTGTTCCGCGGTGAGACTCCAGGCATGAACATGGTGCACCTCTGCGACCGCAGGAAGCGTAGCGACCAGGTCGGCTCGCAATCGATCGATATCAATTCCGGCCGGTGTGCCTTCAAGCAAAATATGTGACGACGATTTCACGATCTGGGCAGCGCTTTTCAGGATCAAAACAGCGACCAAGACAGAGAGGATTGGGTCGATCGGTGACCAGCCCGTCAAAAGAATGACGGCGGCAGCGACAATCGCGACCACAAACCCGAGTAGATCTCCGAGCACGTGCAACCAGGCGCTGCGCATGTTTAGATTTTCTCGATTTCCGCCGTTCAGAATAAGAAAGGCAACGATGTTCGACACCAGCCCAGCAATAGCGACTACGAGCATGGGGCCACCGAGAACTTCTATCGGAGCGGTGAAACGGCGAATGGCCTCAACTATGATCCAGCCCGCGATGGCGAACAGGGTGCATCCGTTAACGAAAGCCACTAACACCTCTAGCCGTTTATAGCCGTAAGTGCGTTCAGTATCTGCCGCGCGTTTGCCAAGACGCAGTGCGGCCCAGCTCATCCCCAGAGCGGCTGCGTCGGATACCATATGACCGGCATCGGCCAACAACGCCAATGACCCCGCCATGATGCCGCCGCCTACCTCGACCAGCATAAAGGCGAAAATGACGATGAATGCCCAACCGATCCGTCCCTCATCAGTCGTGGTAGCTCCGTGGCTATGACCGTGATGATGTCCGTGGCCGTGGTGATGATCATGCGCGTGGTGATCGTCGCCGGGTGCAGCTTCCGCCGAGGCATGAAGATCGGACTGCTCGTGATGGTGCGTTTCCAAGGTGAAAGAAAGCTATGCCTTCGGAACGATTTCGGTCAATCGCCCTTTCAGCGCGCGCCGACAACGAGAATAGGCGAGAGGCGGTTTTGCCTCTCGCCTGAGACTTTTTTTCGGAACACGGTTTGACGCTAGTCGCGGACGGTCAAACGGTACGAATGAGACCGAGTTAATGGAAATCCCTATCGGGAAAACGCTAGCTATTCCCAGATCGCCGAACGAATTGGGCATCCGAAGCGCCTATTTCTACAGTAAAGAGGTGGACATTCGCACTGATTTCCCCTAAAAGGTGTGCTCGCTATGACCACCGACGAAGTTTTGGATGCGTTGGGCCGGTACACAAAGGACTCAAAGGAGACTGATCGTCAAACGGCGACGAAACTGGGTATCAGGCGCTCGATCTTATGGGATTGGCTCCGCGGTAAGACTAAGCCTCAAAAAAGTACGCTCGCGAGGATAGCGGGGTTTCTGAGACGCGTCGGGTATTTGTAGAACGTGCTGGCAATCCGGTATTGATTTCGCGTTCTCGATTGCCTCTGAGACGATTAGTCCGGTCTCCGGCTGGATCGTCTGAGCACGGAAGTTTCTGAAGCTGGCCACCGCTTATCTGGAACGTTACGCGTCCGATTCCTGGGCGGCGCAGACAAAAGAGTGTTTCAACACCTGAAGTTCTAAATCCGGATGCGGCGTTCTCCGTGCCTCCATCAGTGGCAACGGCGGCAAATTGAGGGCGGCGGATGAGGAAAAGTGATTTTCAGTCGTGGTGTCAGAGGATCTCTGCAAAAGACTGTCAAAAAGGAAGGAACTCGACCTTGCCAGTATCCAGGTCGTAGCGCGCCGCGACGACCTTGAGTTTCCCTGAATGCACCCGCTTTGCCAGGATTGGCTTCGCGTCGTGCAATTGTTTGGCAACGTCGACCGCTTGAGCGCGCACGGCATTTTCGACCGGATCGCCTGGCTTGCCTTTAGTCTGTTCGACTGCGGGCTCGATGGCCTTTAACACGGCTGCGATGTGTCCGGGTTCTTTGGCGGTGGCCACAGCCGCCGAGACCGCGCCGCAACGCTTGTGACCGAGGACTACAATCAACGAGCTGCCGAGATGATCGACAGCGTATTCAATGCTGCCCAAGGCGGTAGCGTCCACTACCTCTCCGGCGGTGCGGACGACAAAGATATCGCCGAGCCCCTGGTCGAATACGATCTCGGGCCCGACGCGCGAATCCGAGCAGCCGACAATGATCGCGAAGGGCATTTGGCTTTTTGCGACCGCGCGGCGGGCTTCGGCGACGTGTCCGGGAGCAACATGGGTCATGTGGCCGAAGACGAAACGGGCGTTGCCCTGCATGAGTCGTTTGAGCGCTTCATCCGGACTCACGTTCGATGGTCCGGCGGCGAAGGAACTGGCGAGGGCGCCGAGGAGGAAGGCCAGAGCCGTGATTTGTGCGGTGTTAACTTTTTTGATTTTTGCTGTCATGGGTTGTTGCTGACTTTATTGGTTCCAACTAACGGGGCTGAGGGCCTTTGTCGAACAACGACTTCGGTCACGAACTTGTTCAAGTAAACAGCCGAACTTAGGTTAGGCTGTCCGCTATGAGCGGCTCTCGAAGAAAGAGGGAGAGCAATCTCCTCGGCCATCGCCGCCCTGCACTGGACTCGATGTTCGCTCCAGAATCTGTTGCGGTAATTGGCGCAACGGAACGCCCCGGCAGCGTGGGACGCGCGCTGCTGGATAATCTTAAATCCTACCATGGAGCTGTCTATCCAGTAAACCTAAAGAGGCACCTCGTTCTAGGTCTGCCTGCTTTCCCGAAAATTGGAGCAATCCCGGGTCACGTGGACCTAGCAATTGTCGCGACTCCAGCCGAGACGGTCCCGGATGTAGTGCAAGAGTGTGCTGCGGCCGGTGTAACAGGTGCAGTTGTTATCTCAGCAGGATTTAGAGAGTGCGGGCCGGTAGGTGCGAAGCTAGAAGAAGCAATCGCTACCAATCGGGGTCGGATGCGAATCGTCGGTCCAAATTGCCTTGGAGTAATGATCCCGAGACTCAGTCTGAACGCGACTTTTGCGCCATGCTTGGCAAAGGACGGTCGAATCGCTTTCGTCAGTCAGAGCGGCGCCCTCTGTAGCTCGGTTTTGGATTGGAGCGTTCGGGAACAAATCGGGTTCAGTGGTTTCTTCTCGGTAGGCTCAATGGTTGATGTCAATTGGGGAGACCTCATTTACTACCTCGCAGACGATTGGCATACCGCAAGCGTCCTTATTTATATGGAGTCAGTCGGTGACGCCCGCTCATTTCTTTCCGCGGCGCGCGAAGTTGCCCTGACCAAGCCGATCATCGTTCTAAAGGTAGGACGTACAAAACTTGGAGCGCAAGCGGTTATGTCTCACACTGGGGCATCGGCCGGAAATGACGAAGTCTTCGATGCTGCTTTTCGAAGGGCCGGTGTTTTACGGGTTAACACTTTAGACGAACTTTTTGGCATGGCGGAGGTCCTGGGCAAGCAGCCACGGCTGCTCGGGTCGCGTCTCGCCATCGTTACCAACGGCGGGGGACCAGGGGCTTTGGCGGCCGACGCCCTCATCGAAGGCGACGGGAGCCTAGCCGATCTTTCCGATCAAACCATTCAGACCTTGAACGATTTCTTGTCGCCTTTTTGGAGCCGATCAAATCCCCTGGATCTGGTTGGCGATGCTAAGGCCGACCAATACGCAGCGGCTGTTGAAGCGCTGATCAAGGATCCAAATAACGATGCGCTCCTAGTCATACTAACTCCCCAGGCGACGGCCGAGCCTATGGCTACAGCTGAGCGGCTGATATTGCTGATATCGACTCGTCAGAAACCAATCTTTGCTTGCTGGATGGGTGGAATGGCAGTGGCAGAAGCAGAGTCGCTGTTGAACGCTTGCGGTGTCCCAACGTTCGCCCACCCGGACGCCGCAGCGCGCGCTTTCTGTTTGATGGCACAGTACAGCAATAACCTTCGCGCGCTTTACGAAACACCAGTGGTCGTCACCGGATGGCCTGCGGAGATCCGCCGAGAGCGCGTCGAGACTGTTCTCAGAGAACTCCGTGGGGCCGGGCGCACGCTGCTTACGGAACTTGAAGCAAAGGAGATCCTTTCGAGCTACGGTATTCCGGTCGTCGAAACTCGAAGCGCCAAGAGCGAAGAGCAAGCTATCGAATTGATCCTTGGAAAGAGAATTGATCCGAATTTTGGACCGATCATACTTTTCGGAGCCGGTGGGCAGTTAGTCGACGCTTGGCGCGATCGCGCCATCGGCTTGCCGCCGCTGAACGCAACGCAGGCCAAACGGTTGATGGAACGAACGCGGATCTACGTAGCTCTGAACGGCGCCGGCCGACCACAGGTAGACCTGGCCGCGCTCGAAAAACTCTTGATCAGGTTTAGTCAACTTGTAGCCGAACAAGCTCTAATTAGGGAAATCGACGTGAATCCACTCTTAGCCTCCCCTAGAGGGGCGATTGCCCTCGATGCTCGCATGCTCCTGACCGACCCTCATCAACCCAGCGCCTCCCTGTCGAAGTTGGCGATCCGACCTTATCCCACGCAATATGTGCATGGGTGGAAGCTGGCTGATGGCACTCCCGTCACCATCCGACCGATCCGGCCGGAAGATGAATCGCTGATGATCAGCTTCCATCGGTCTCTTTCAGAAGAAACTGTGCATATGCGCTATTTTGGTTTCCTTAAAGCCGACACCCTAAGCACCCATGAGCGTTTGGTGCGGATTTGCTTCAGCGATTACGATCGCGAAATCGCCCTCATAACCGAAAGAATCCAACCTGGCCGGGATGAGCGACAGATTATTGCGGTTGCTCGCCTCATCAAAGCCCACGGTGCTAATGACGCTGAGGTGGACATCGTGATTTCTGATGCCTGGCAAGGTAAAGGTCTTGGCAAAAAGCTTCTTGGCGATTTAGTTGCGATCGGTCGCACGGAGGGCTTGGACCGGATCGTCGGTCACATTCTTCCGGAGAACGAAATAATGCAGCACATCTGCCGTAAGCTGGAGTTTGCGCTGCGGTATGACCCTTCCGAAGAAGCTTTCGAGGCAGAGTTTGAGCTGCGAAGGCACGGCTAATTCCTGGCTCCCGAGCAGTTTTTTCCGGCGATGTGGGCCAACGCCGATGATTGGCCGCGTGCTAGTCTAACGCGCCATCGATCGCCGTTATCGTCTGGAAAAAAGCTGGCATTTCGGTAAATTGGGAGAACGGAATTATACAAACAACAAATCAGAGGGACGCAATGCTCAATCTAGATTTGTGGTTTCGCCAACAGCTTTGGCTGCAACTCTGGCAAGGGCCAGGAGCAGTCTCGACCTACCTGTCGATGCCTGTATCCCTGATTTGTGTCGGAGTTTCCGCGATCGGTTCAACGGAACTTCAAGGCGCAAGTTTGTGCATTCTGTCACTCAACATTGTCCTCGGTATTCTGCTGATTTTAGTTGACGAAATTGGTTCATGCCGAAATCACGGCCTGGGCTTGTTGCGTTTCTCTGCGGCGAACAGCCGCGCTCGCATCGAAAAGCTCGGAATCAAATCGAAGCAGATTGATCGATTTATCAACGCACTTTGGTCAAATCCTGAACTTGAGCACAGGTTTCGGAGAAAGGGTCTCCAGTCAGTCGAATTGATGGTCCAGGCACTTGACATTTTAAGCCGTATCGCGTCGCGATATCGTCCTAGTGGTAAAAAGGTTTTCGAAGTGAACCAGGATGCGATTATAAGAGCGATGCGGTTGTTCGAATGCTTGCCCTTGACGGATGCGGAGGAAGCATTGGTAGGGCCATTGAAAGGCTGGTTGGAACTTCCGCCTGAATATGATCCAGAAGGTTGGGCGCTACCGCTATTTGGAAAGTTTTGACCTTCCTTTTGACCCACAAATCGTGGCCTGCGTGGGAGAGATCAAAGCTCTTCTTGGAGAGTCGAAAATCCGAGTTGGGGTTGTCGCTTACAGCGAGGGCGGCGCGAAGCTTTAATTCTTCTGAAGTCGTCGCCGATAACGACCTTCAGTCGGTACTTGACCTGCGGCTGCAATTCTCATATTCGAATGTTAGTGCTCCCCCAGGTACTACCTGCTTCTTTTGGGTATCACCCGCTGCGGACCTGTCGGCCCGTGTTGTTTGGGCAATTCCAACCATTCCCCCCACTACGTTATGTCAGCATCTACAACCAGGGTTTTTGCTCTTTCCCGCGATGAGCTTAGTGCTCAATACCGACGGGCGACCCTAGCATCACTGTTGCGTACCATTCTCGAATGGTGCGATTTTTGTCCGTACGGATCGTTTGCCAAGTCTTTGGAGGGCCGATCATGAGCAGCGAACACACCGTAGCACCGCCGACTCAATCGGTTGCCGATCCCGCGCCACTCGGCCTTGCCGGATTCGCCCTGAGCACCTTCGTTCTCTCGTTGGTGAACGCTGGCTGGATGCCAAAACCTGCAGAACCCGTCGTTTTGGGGGTAGCCTTCGCCTACGGCGGATTGGCTCAGTTCTGTGCAGGTATGTGGGAGTTTAAGAGAAACAACACGTTTGGTGCGACGGCGTTTACATCGTTCGGGGCGTTCTGGATCGCGTTTGCGCTCCTGGTCACGTTCAACGTTGCAGGTATTCCGGCCGAGGCGCGGCCAGCGGCTGTGGGAACATTCTTGCTCGCATGGGGCATTTTTACGGCGTATATGACAGTCGCGGCAACGACTTTGAGTCGACCGGTGCTGGTCGTGTTCATCCTGTTGACCATTACATTCTTCGTGCTTGCGTTCGGGGCCTTTAGCTCGCAGGGGGGCGTGACTGTGCTCGGGGGATACCTTGGGCTACTCACGGCGATCGCAGCCTGGTACGCATCGGCGATTACGGTCATCGCATCGACCCGAAAGCGATAAGCCTCTAACGGAGTATTCTATGCCAGACGAAACACAGGAAACAGCAATGGCGAAGGCCAACGCCGATGTCAGCGAGGCGCAAATTGCGGTCCATTGGAAGGAGGAAGAATATTACTATCCCACCCCCAGATTTATCGGTCAGGCGAACCTAACCGATCCTTCGATCGACGAGAGGTTCAGCAGCGATAAATTCCCTGAGTGTTTCAAAGAATATGCCGACATGCTGAGCTGGGACCAGTACTGGCATACCACCCTGGATACCAGCAACGCGCCGTTCTGGAAGTGGTTCGTGGGCGGAAAGCTCAACGCCTGCTACAACTGTGTTGACCGGCATCTGCCCAAATACGGGAATAAAGCGGCGTTGATCTTCGCACCTGAACCCGAGGATGAGGGATACCAAGCGATTACCTATCAGGAGCTTTGGGCGCGGGTCAACGAAGTTGCGGCGATGCTGCGTGATTTCGCCGGTCTCAAGACCGGCGATCGCGTGACGTTGCACCTTCCGATGGTTCCGGAGCTGCCGATTACCATGCTGGCGTGTGCCCGGCTCGGGGTGATTCATTCGGAGGTGTTCGGGGGATTCAGCGGCGAGGCGTGCGGAATCAGAGTAGCGGATTCCCAAAGTCGGGTGCTGATCACGATGGACGGGTATTACCGAAGCGGGAAGCTGATCGACCATAAAGCGAATGCGGACATCACGGCCGCTGTTGCCGAGCAGAACGGGCAGAAGATTGACAAGATTCTGGTGTGGCGACGCCTTCGCGACCGAAGCGCCACCTCAGCCCCGATGGTCGAGGGTCGCGACTACGACCTTCGGGAGATCATGAAGGGATTCGCTGGCCGCAAGACTGCCCCGGTGTCGATGCCTGCGGAAGCACCGATGTTCCTGATGTACACCAGCGGGACGACCGGGCGGCCGAAGGGATGCCAGCATAGTACTGGCGGATACCTGGCCTATGTGGCGGGAACCTCGAAGTACATCCAGGATATTCATCCTGAGGACGTTTACTGGTGTATGGCAGATATCGGCTGGATCACCGGGCATTCGTATATCGTGTACGGTCCTCTGGCCATCGCCGCTACCAGCGTGATCTACGAGGGGGTTCCCATCTATCCCGACGCCGGACGCGCTTGGCGGATCGCCGAGCGGCTCAACGTCAACATCTTTCATACTTCACCCACAGCCATCCGGATGCTGCGCAAAGCCGGCCCGGACGAGCCGAACAAGTACAACTACCACTTCAAACACATGACAACGGTGGGCGAGCCGATCGAGCCGGACGTGTGGCGTTGGTACTACAACGTGGTCGGCAAGCGGGAGGCCGTGATTGTAGATACCTGGTGGCAAACGGAAAATGGGGGTTTCCTTTGCAGTACCAAGCCGGCCCTGAATCCCATGAAGCCTGGCAGCACAGGACCTGGGGTGCCGGGTATGTATCCAGTGATTTTGGACGAAGACGGGAACGAAGTTCCGGCGGGCTCCGGACGGGCCGGAAACATTTGTATCCGCAACCCGTGGCCGGGAATTTTCCAAACGATCTGGGGAGATCCCGAGCGGTACCTCCAAACCTACTACCGCAAATATTGCAAAGACGCGAAAAGCAAGGACTGGCGCGATTGGCCATACTTTTGTAACGACGGCGCGATGCAGGCTGCCGACGGGTACTACCGGATCCTGGGCCGCGTCGACGACGTGATCAACGTGGCCGGCCATCGTCTCGGAACCAAGGAACTTGAATCCGCCTGCCTCACCGTCGATGAGGTCGCGGAAGCCGCGGTGGTGCCGGTGGTGGATGAAGTGCGCGGGCGGGTACCCGAGATTTACATTGCGCTCAAGCCCGGCCTCACGCCAAGCAAGGCCATTCAAGACAAGGTCGTTCGCGTGATCGAGACTGTGATCGGCAAAATCGCCCGGCCAAAGGGTGTTCGTATCGTTCCCGACATGCCCAAGACGCGCTCTGGCAAAATCATGCGCCGAGTGCTCGCGTCTATCTCCAACACCATGGACATTGGCGATGTTACTACGCTCGCCAACCCCGAGATCGTCGAGCAAATCCGCGTAATGGTCCAGGGCGAGGCGAAGGTGGCAACCAAAGCTAGCCCCGAAGACATCAAGCGTTTCGGCCAAGAATGACCGTTGCGGCGTCGCGAAACTGGCGCACATCGAGCGGCAACTCGACTGTTGATTCCTTAGCTAATAGCTAGTTTGAACTCCTGTTTGATTGCGGTCTCGGTTGGCGAAAAGTTTGCTGTTTGGTATATTTGTGGAGCAAACAACGACACACGGGAGTTGGACGATGCGCAACCCAGACACGTGGCTTCGTCAGCAAATTTGGCGGCTGCTTTGGCAGGGGCCTGGGGCGGTTTCAGTATATTGGTCGATACCCGTACCGTTAGTTTGTACGGCGCTCTCACTAGGCGGCCCGCCCGGGCTCGCGGTGGCGACCTGTTGTATCCTACTGGTTAGTGTTCTGCTGGGCCTGTTGCTGATTTTAGTAGATGAAATTGGTTCGTGCCGAAATCACGATCTAGGGCTGTTGCGTTTGTCTGCTGCGAAAAGCCGAGATCGTATCGCAAAACTTGGGATCAGATCCAACCAGGTTGATCGTTTTGTTGATGCACTGTGGTTTAATCCGGAACTCAATGTGGCGTTCAGGAACACCCGTCTTCAGTCCGTTGAATTGATGGTTCTGGGCCTCGATTTACTAAGCCGGATCGCATCCCGGTATGGGCGATGCGGCCGAAGAGTTTTCGAAGCTAATCAGCATCCGATGGTGAGAGCCATGGGGCTGTTCGAATGCATACCTCTCGCCGATGCCGAAAAGATCTTGATAGAACCTTTAACGGCCTGGTTGAAAGATCCGGCTGAATACGACCCAGAAGGTTGGGCATTATCACTTTTGGGAGAGTTCTGACTTATCTTTGCAGTCATAGATCATGTCCTGCGTAGGAGAGATCAAAGCTCTTATTGCATAGTGGAAAATCCGAGATGCCGTTTTCCCGCACAGCCAGAGCTAGACCTTGCCAGTTGTGAAAAGAGGGGTCTTTGATTTTGACTTGGGAAATCTCACCATTGGCGTCGGTGAGAAGGACATGGGCGATTTCGCCGCGATGACCTTCTGTGAGTGCAATGGTGAATGCGTTTTTGGCCAGCTCTTTGAGCGGAGTCTTCGGCTTCGGAGCGGGAAGATGATCTAGCTGTTCAAAAATGAATTGGATGGAGTTGCGGATTTCCAGCGCCCGGAGTTTAGTCCGCGCGTAAACATCGCCTGAATCAAGCGTCGGCGACGGGACAGAGGAGTAACGGTAGATGCCGTAGGGACAATCCGCTCGCACATCAAAAGCAACGCCAGAGGCTCGCGCGGCGAGCCCGACCAGGCCGGCGGCGCGAGCCTGCTCTAGGGTCACAGTGCCGATTTCTTCCATGCGGGCAAGCGCCGACGAGGAATTAAGAAACAGCGTTTCGATGTCGGAGAACTTTGTGAGCACTTCGGCGAGGATCCGGCGAGCTTTCTCTATCAGTGGTAGATCGAGGTCGAAGCGGACGCCACCAGGGGTAATCCATCCACGTCCGAAGCGGCTACCACAGATGCTTGCGGTGAGATTAATCACCGCAGTCCGCAATCCACCGAATGCCGCAGCCGGTAAAGCGAAACCGATATCCATAGCGATACCGCTCAGCGTGGCGAGATGCATCGCAACGCGTTCCAGCTCCGCGGCAATGCCACGCACGGCTTGCTCCCGCAACGATGGCGCGACGCCGGCCAGCGCTTCGAGAGCGGAACAGAAGGCGATAGTGTGCGCAATGACGGAGTCCCCGGCGATCGACTCTACAAGCACGATTTGCTGAGATCGGTTCTTTTTCGGCAAAAGCTTTTCTACCGCCCGATGTTGGTAGCCAAGCTGGATTTCAAGATGAAGGATGTCCTCACCGTGGCATTGGAACCGGAAGTGCCCGGGCTCGATCACGCCCGCATGCACTGGTCCGACGCCGACTTCATGAACTTCCTCACCTCGGACCGAGTAGAAAGAATACGGTTCGCCGCCTCGCCGCCAGGCAGACCCGGTTCGAACCGGGCGCAACCAAGGGTGCCTCTCGGGTTCAATGCCGGTCTGCTCGTAAAGCTCGCACTCAAAATAGTTCATGTCAGAAATCCCGTATGAGAGCGCGTCATAGGTTCGACGGTCTCTTGCGCCAAACACTGTGTTCGTCAAGCAGAGGCGGTCAGTAGAAGCAGGGGCAAGCGCGATCCAGACGCGATCGTCCTCGTTGGTCCGCTGGCTGAACACAGAAACGGGCCGGGCGCCGCCAGCGAGCAGCTGGCGCGTGGTAGTCAGCCAGTCCGAAATACTGAGCGGAGGCTCCTTTTCGAAGTCGACGAGCTCGAGAACTTTTATCTGCCGGTAGCTCATAGCTTGACTCCGAAGGCGGCTAGGATGGCATGCAGCGAATCAAACAAGGCGGGCGGTTGGAAAATCGCCAGGGGAACCGAAGCCGCGACCGCGTAGAAACCAAGTGCATGGGATAGGTTCAAGCGTTCTCTGTCCACGACGGCCGGGGCTGAGTTTGCACTTGGTGCATGTAACATGCGCAGCATCGCGCGGCTCATGCCAATAAAGATCACCATCAACAGCGCCAGAAAGAGGGATAGGGAGAGCCAATCTGCGGCGTGGATCATTCCTCTGAGCACGAAGAGCTCGCTAAAAAAAATCCCGAACGGTGGCGTTCCGACGATGTAAAGGAACGCGAGCCCCCAGACAAAGGCACTCCATGGCAGGCGGCGCTGCAGATCGGTGATGGCCTCGATTTCACGCGAACCGTAGCTGCGGTGAATATTCCCGGCCATAAAAAACAACGCGGCTTTTCCGAAAGAGTTAAACAGGAGATGCAACAACGCACCGAGTAGTGCCACGCCGCCAATGCCCACGCCGAGCGCGATGATACCGAGGTGCTCGACACTGGAATAGGCCAGGAGCCGCTTGTAGTTGCGGTTGCGCCAAATGTAGATCGCGCTGACGGCGATCGACAGCAGGCCCGCAAAAATCAGGAGCTTCTGCGCGAAAGGCTGGATGTCGGTCCGCCCGACAACCTGGTAGAACCGCAGCAGAACCAGAACTGCAGTGCTGCGCAGCGAACCGGCCATCAGCGCGGCGACTGGCGCCGGGGCGTTAGAGGTCGCGTCGACATCACCCGGATGCATCGGCGCGAGGCCAATCTTGGCGCTGAGTCCGACGAGGACAAAAATGAAGCTCGCCTTCAGCCACAACGGGTTGAGTTGCGGCGCCGCTTCCGTCATCCGAGAGACAATGAATGCCGTGTAATCGGAAACACCGCGCGCCGAGATACCAAGGAATAGTACACCCACGAACACGAAGACCAGCCCAAGCGACACGAGAAAGAGATATTTCCAAACGGCTTCAAGGGAATCTTTGGTTCGATAGAAAAAGATGAGCGGCACGAGACTGAACGTCGTTAGCTCCAGGACGACCCAAAGCATGGCGAATTGCTGGACGACCAGAACGAGCGTATTCGCCAGGAGGTAGAAGTTCAGGGCGGGGTAGAACAGGCGCTTCGAATGATCATATTCAGCTCCCTGCGTCCGTTGCAAGAAGCTGGGTGAGTAGAGCACCACCAGAACGAACGTGTGCGACAGGATCGTGAGAAAAAAGCCGCCCAGCGGATCCACGGCAAGCCACCACCCGCTTGGAAATGGGTTCTCTTGTGACACGAGGCAGTGCAGGGATGCAAGCAGATGCGCGATTCCTGCCAACAAAGTGACGCGTTGATTGGCACGAGCCGAAGAGCTCCATATTGCAAAAACGGTCGCGATCGGCGGCAGGACGAGGAGAGCGAAAATCGTGATCATTGGTCAGTCCTGCAGCGCCGTTAGCTCTGCGCCATCGGCCTCAGGAAAATGCGATTTGAGCTGGTTAATCGCGATTCCCATGAGGAAGACGAGTACAAACAAGTCGAGTAACCCCGCGACTTCGATCATCCACGGCATTTGGGCTTGAACGCCAATACCGAGTAGGAACAGGCCGTTCTCGATGATGAGAAAGCCGACAACGTGCGCGAGCAGCAGCCGACGGCGCACGATCAGCAGACCGCCCGCTGCAATGCCGGCGACGGCCGCTCCGAAGGGGATAACGTTCACTGGCGTGAACCGCGAGAGTTGATGCGAGATAAGGAATGCTCCGACCACCACACCGGCCATTTGGACTAGGAATCCAGGATGGTAGCGCCGCGTGCGATCGCCATGACCCATGTCCAGTTGGCGGATGATTTTCACAATGTAGGCGGGAATCAGAAGTGTACGGACAAGCAACACGGCCGCCGCCACAATCAGGTGCGACCACGAGAAGTCGCTGAAAAATGCCAGTGCATGAACACCGGCGACAAGCGCTCCTTGCAGGACCAGAATCAACACGTAGGCCGAGAGCCGCGTAGTAACGGCAAGGTAAATGAGCGTAAGACAAAAAAGAATCGTCAGGACATTGATCATGGCCGGCGCGAAAAGGTGAAGATCAGGATGTTAAGAATGCCGATCGCGGTACCGAAGAGCAGAAATTGTGGTACTAGAACCAACCGGAACCGGGCCATCAGCGTCTCGATAGCCGCCAATGCCACCGCCAGCGCCAGAAGCGTCGCGACGAAGACCAGGAGACCAACGGTGGGGCCAAACACGCCAAACGGATTCAATAGGAGCGCGGCCAATGTGCTGTAGAGCAGCAGCTTGAGCGATGCAGCATGTTGATAGAGCGCCAAATCGACACCGGAGGCGTCGAGGATCATCACTTCATGGATCATCGTCAGCTCCAGGTGGGTGTTTGGATCATCGACCGGCATCCTGGAGCACTCAGCGCTAACCAGGAAAAAGAGGGCGAGCACTCCCACCGACACGAACACAAAAAAGAGTGGATCACGCCAGGAGATCTCGGCAAAAACCGTATCTAACGAATAGCGCCGCGTGATGATCGCCAGGCTGCCGATTGTAAAGAAGAAGATTGGTTCGGCAAACACGGCGAAGCGCGCCTCCCGGCTTGCGCCCATGCCTTCGAAACTGCTAGCCACATCAAGTGCGGCCAGGATTTGGAAGAAGCGCCCAAGTGCCAGCAGATAGGCGAACAGGATGATGTCGCCCGGAAAAGAAACAGCAGCGGGCTGTCCCAGCGGAAGGAGCAGGACCGCGAAGGCCACGGTGCACCAAACCAGCACCGGCGCCGCGCGGGAAATGAATCCAGCGCTTGTGCTGTAAACGGTTTCTTTGCGTGCGAGGCGCAGCAGCTCGTAGTAAGGCTGCCACACAGGCGGACCGACCCGCCCCGTAAGCCACGCTTTGACCTTATTGATGATGCCGCTGAGCAGCGGCGCCGCCACGAAAAATAGTGCGCACGTGAGCCAAGGTAAAGGATCGGGCGAGAGTCTCACCATACGAGCGCGCAAAGCAGGTAGAAGATGACGGCCGCGAAGACATAGAGGACGTAGTGGCGAATATTGCCACTTTGGATCCACCGCAGGGCGCCGAGCAAACGACCGATCCCGTGATTCAAGAATATCCAGCCGTTTTCCATCCGGTCGTTACAGCGCGAATGAAACGCCCGTGCAAGGGGTAGAATGCTCTGCAGCGGTGTCCACTGGACAGTGAAAGCGAGCATTGGACGACCAAGTTGTACGAGCTCCGCTGCGAAGCCCGAAGCGGTGTATTGCATGCGCGGAGTTACCGCCGTGTAGCCACAACCCCACGTCTCGCCTAAACGAACGACAGTTCTGCCTTGCACCCAAACCTTGGCCGCATAGATCACCACGACCAGCGCAAGGAAGAGCAAGAACACAATCTGTAATTGGCCGATCGGTGACGCCCATTGAGCCGAGGTTTGGTTGGTGCCGGCGAGTTCGCCGAGCACGGGCCGAATCAGACGCAAGCCCGTGCCAGGGAAAATACCAACTACCGCGCAGAAGCTGGCCAAGCCAAGCAGCACGATCGAGGAAGAGACCGGTTCACGCTGCCGACGGAGGGCAACACCAGCGCGGTTGTGTCCGAGGAAGACGATTCCGTAAAGCTTCGTGAAACAGGCCACAGCCAGCCCACCCATGAACGCCAGTCCAACTGCTGCACACAAGAGCACCAGCGGCGCATAGCCGTGTAGTAAATCTGCACCCCGAAAGAAACTCTTATAGATAATGAATTCGCTCACAAATCCGTTGAAGGGTGGCAAGCCGCAGATGGAAATCGCGCCGATTAGGAACCCGACAGCGGTCAGCGGAATGACGCGGGCGAATCCGCCCATTTGCTCGATATTTCCGCCGTGAGCCTGTAGATCGACACTGCCCGCACCAAAGAATAACAACCCCTTGAAGATGGCGTGGTTGAGCGTGTGGAGGAGCGCGCCCGCGAATCCAAGCACGACAAGCTCCGGCAGCGCGTAACATCTCCCTAGCCAAGCAATGGACAGGCCAAGTCCGATGATGCCGATATTTTCGACCGAGTGATAGGCGAGCAACCTCTTAATGTCGTGCTGAGCAAGTGCATACCAAACGCCGAGTACGGCGGAAATGAGCGACACTGCCAGCAGTCCCCAGCCATAAGAGGCTTCCTGCGCCGGCAAAATCATTATGAGTCGGGCGATGCCGTAGATGCCGGCCTTGATGTTGATCGCTGAGAGCAGGCCGGATACATGCGCGGGCGCAGCTGGGTGGGCGTTTGGCAGCCAGACGTGGAATGGCATGAAACCGGCCTTGATGCCGAAACCGGCGAAGCCGGTCAGCAAAACGATCGCCAACGTCTTCGAATCGTAGCCTGCATGGTGCGCGAAGTCGTCGAAGTTCCAACTGCCGGTCGACTCATGCAGAACGAGGAAGGAAACGACGAGGAAAAGCATGCTGGCGTGGGTAGCGACTAGATACCAGAACCCGCCCTGGCGAACTTCTTCTTTCTGCCTATCGAAGACGATCGAAAAGTAAGCAGCGAGTGCCATGATTTCCCATGCGACGAGAAAGATGAGCGCATTTTGGACGACGACAACAAGCTGCAGTGACAGGATCAGCAGGGTAAAAAAACTGAGGTGACCACGAACGGAAAGGCCGCGCTCGACGTAATGCCGAAGATAACTTACTGCGTAGAGACTGCCTGCAAGCGAGAGGAGTTGGAACGTAAACAGAAAGAACAGAGATAGACCGTCAAAGCCGATCACAACTTGTCCGGCGGCCGGGAGTTCAAAACTGTATTCTGTTCGCTGGTAAGCCAGCAGCGCACTTAAAGAGAAGGAAAGGCCGCAGACGAGCGCGATGGCGTTGACCAGGTTGCAAACCACGGTGAGGCGACGGCTGCACCGCAACAAAGCAGGCAAAGCGAGATTCAGCCCATGCAGCGCCAAGCCGATGGCGAATAGCGCGATCATCTACGCAGTTTCTTATCCTGGTTTGCTTCCTTTGGTACTGCTTCCTGGACCCATTTGAGGATTGTTTCCGGTTTTGCGCGTTCCCGCAGCAGGTCGACGAACTCGGGATGACGGAACAGAAATGTCAACCGTGCGAGCAGCTCCAGATGTTGTTTGGGCGCGAGACTAAGCAACAGGAACAGCGTATGCACCGGCATCCCGTCCAGTGCTCCCATGTCGATCGGCTCCCTTGTGCAGAAAATGCTAAGCACCGGTCTCGGCACATTGACAACCACCGGCACGCGGAGGTGCGGAATAGCCAGACCATCGCCCACCGCAGTGGTCATGAGTTTCTCGCGACTAACGAGCAAGTCATAGACGAGTTCCTTGTCATCAGGGGGCAATACGAAAACATCCAGCGCCGCTCGCAGCACCTCCGCAAAGTTGCGGCCCGGTACGTCGTAGTGAAACTGTGCTGGTTCGAATAGTTCCGTGAGCGCCGGTAGACCCGGAGGTTCAGTTGCTGCCACCCCAAAGTTCAACGGATGCCCGTGCGCTAGAGCCCATTCCAGGATGGCTTGTCGGTTGAATTGCAGGCGACCCTGCACGTCAACAATCGGCAGCTTGCCTGAGTACGCCCATTCACGCACGTCGGGTTCAGCGATTCCCAAGAGTGCCGCGACTTCGTTTGAGTTAAGTTCCATGTTGTTAGACGTCAAGAATTGCTCGAATGGCGAACGGGTAGTTTGCGCAAATACTGCAAGAGGCCGTGGATAAAGGTCAGCGGATGTGGCGGACAGCCGGGAATGTAAAGATCGATCCTGTGCTTCTCTATGAACTCGCGCGCGAGTTCGTTGGACCCTTGAAAAATGCCGCCGCTGATGGCGCAGGCGCCGAAAAGAATCAGCAGTTTCGGTCCCGGCACGGCTTGGTAAGTCGCTTCCAAAGCGTTCGCCATCGCGCGTGTGGTCGTACCGGAGACGACAACGCCATCCGCGTGTCGGGGCGAGGCGACAAACTCGATGCCGAAACGGGCCATATCGAAGTTGACATTGCTGAGGGCGTTCAATTCCAACTCGCAACCATTGCAGCCTCCCGCCGACACTGAGCGCAGCTTGAGCGACCGCCCGAAAAGTCGATGAATTTCTTGCGAACAACCTCCTGGCGATATGTCACCTCCTTCGTGCAGCAGCAATCCTTCGCGCGAAGTAGCGGCCATCTTATAATCGTTGGTGTAGGTAATAGCGCCCTCCGGACAAGCCTCGGTGCACAACGGACAGAACACGCACGCGCCGAGGTCAATGGTTAGCGGGTTCAAAGAGATGGCGCTAGTTGGGCAGGCATCAGCGCACTTAGAACAACCCTCGGGGCAACGCGAAGAATCGATCTTCGGCTTTCCCCGAAAACGGTCGGGCAAAGTCGCCGCGGCAACATCTGGGATCACCGGCTCGCCTTGGGCCAGGCGTACGGTTACGGCTCTGGGAGGGCGCCAACTCATCGGTTTCCGACCGGCTGCGTCATCGGTAATGAGGGATTCCGTTGTGTCAGTAGAAGCCAGGAAATCTCATGCGGCTATGAGCCCTTAGCAGAGGTCCGCTTCGGTTTGAGAGGTTTCGGTACCGGGACTCGGTCCGAACTCGGAACAATTGCTGGGGCTGACCTATCTTCGACCAAATAGATAAACGCTCCGCAATTATCACAAACGTTTAGCTCCCCGGGTTTGCGACGGAGATCACTTAGCCGGCCACTCGCCATCGATAGGTGGCAGGCTCCACAAACGCCCCGATGCACTGGCGCGATGGCTAATTTTCCGCGTGCCTTGCGCCCGTCGTAATGGCCCAGAATTGAAGTGGGTAGGAGTGCTCTTAGAGATTCGATTTTATCCTGTGTCTCTCCGTACTCATCTGTTTGATCAGACAGCTTCCTCAACGCCGCATCAAACTCGGCTAGCCTGCGCAAGCTCTTTAGTATATCCGCCGCTTGATTCATGACTTCTGACTATTCGCAACAATCAGGCCACCGAATTCGTATGTTTTTGTAAATGACTTATCTATAGATAGTTACATGCTAAATGTAAATCCGGGCCTATCGTGATCTCGGTCGTCAAGAGCGATAAAGTGCAAAATTTGCGCTTGTTTGCTGAGCGCGGTGCACTGACCGTTCAGTGTGGATCCGGCGAAAATTCATATCTTAGTTCTCGATCGAAACTCCAAGTCCGCTCAGTGGATCGGCCAAATACTCAAGTCCATTGGATACCGAGTATCTGTTACCTCCCATCAGTCCGAGGCGATCGCCTTAGTTGAAGAGGAGCTCTTTAACGTGGTCGTGAAGGCTTTTGATCCCGATGCAGTAGATGCGATCGCTCTCATGGATCGTATTCGAGCAATTACTCCTGACACCCAATTCATCTTCATCAGCGAGAAGGGGTCGATTCAAGTTGCGGTGAACGCCATCCGCAAGGGCGCGTACGATTATTTGTCGAAACCTATCAATCCTGCTCAACTGATTGAATCGGTCCGGAAAGCGCTCGATTTCCAAGCTGTGATTGCAGAGGATCAACGGATCAAAATGCGTCTGCGCAGGCGCTCCGACCTCGACATTTTCGCCGGAAGCAGCAGCATAATGCTAGAAATCGATCAACTCATCCGCCAGATCGCCACAACGAATGTCACCGTTTTGATTGAGGGAGAAAGTGGTACCGGCAAAGAAATTGTCGCTCGAGCCATACATGAGAGGAGCCGCCGAAGCGCGCGGCCTTTCATAGCTGTCAACTGTGCGGCGCTACATGAAAACTTATTGGAAGCAGAACTCTTTGGACACGTCCGTGGCGCCTTCACTGGTGCTATTGGCGATCGGAAGGGGCGGTTTCAGTTGGCCCACGAGGGAACTTTGTTCCTCGACGAAATCACGGAGCTATCTCCCAAAGGGCAGGCTGATCTGCTTCGAGTATTGGAGGACGGCGTTTTTCGTCCTTTGGGAAGTCAAAGAGTTGAGCGCGCGGATGCCCGAGTTATCGGGGCAACCAACAAGTCGCTCGAAGTTGAAAGCGTGAACGGCCGGTTTAGAGAAGACCTTCTATACAGACTCAATGTGGTGACGATTCAGGTCCCTCCTTTACGCGAGCGGGCAGAAGATATTCCAAAGCTCGTCAAATCGTTTGCTGAGCACTATTGCGCCAAGCACCAGCGGCGGAACAAGCGATTCTTACCTGAACTGGTTAGCCTGCTCCAAACGCTGCCCTGGCCGGGTAATGTACGGCAGCTTCGAAATATCGTTGAACGACTCGTCGTCACCATTCCACGGCAGACGATCGGTATTGAAGATCTGCCTTCAGCCCTGGTCTGTTCAGTGCGACCAGCGCGGAATTTCTCTGTCCGTCCTGGGATGTCCTTGGCACAAGTAGAGGCGGAATTAATCCGCCAGACACTGATCAACGTAACGTCGAACCGAGTTGAAGCAGCCGAGAAATTGGGCATCAGTCGACGAGCACTGCAGTACAAAATTAAACGGTATGGATTGGTTGGATTCAACAAGACTACGGCGAATCCGAACCAGCGTTAGCCTTTGAAAGCATAGATGATTGCATGCATTAATCGTCAACCCGGAAAACCAAATCGGCGCCCGCTATATCCGCTGACACTCAAAAACCTATGGCCGCACAAAAAACCGCTACCGGGGATATGAAATGAGTAAGCTATTGAAGCTTTAATCCAACGAAAATGCGAATTGGCGAACTCGCGAAATCCGGCGACGTGAACGTCGAAACTATCCGATATTATCAGCGTATCGGACTGCTGGGACTTCCGCAAAAACCCTACGGAGGGACACGGTCCTATAGCAGCGATGATCTCAGGAGGCTGCGGTTTATCCGTCGCGCCCAGCAGATTGGATTTTCGCTTGAAGATGTTCGAGCGCTCTTGGAGCTTTCGAGTTCCGATTGCAAGCAGGTTGGAAAACTTGCTGCCGAAAAGCTAACCCTGGTTCACGCGAAGCTTACGCAATTGCGCAGGATCGAATCGGTCCTAGCAAAGACCGTTGAACAATGCGCCAGGCGCAAGGGCAACCAGCCCTGTCCGATCATCGAAACACTCAGTCAAGCCTGAAGTAGGAGTTGACACCGTACCCGGGTACGGCGTTTAAGGTGTGGCTCAGAGATATGTCTGAGCTGAATAAATCTAATGCTGCCCAAGGCGGAAAAGGCCTCTTGGTGGCGGGAATACTTGCGGCGGTTGGAGCGTCGATCTGCTGCGTCGGGCCCCTCGTATTGCTGGCGCTTGGCGTCAGCGGTGCTTGGATCGGTTCACTAACAGCGCTCGAACCGTACCGTCCGATTTTTATTGGACTAACACTTCTCTTCCTCGCTCTCGCCTTTTATCGCCTCTATTTCGCACGTCGAGCCTGTACTCCAGGATCGGCCTGCGCTAATCCGCGTACTCTAAAACACCAGCGCCTGGCATTCTGGATCGTTACGGTCCTGGTGCTCGGCCTAATTTCCGTACCGTGGCTCGCGCCACTATTTTATTGATTATGAAATCGCTTAAGAACCGTCTTGCCCTACTCAGTGCCCTCGTGGCGTTTCCCTTTAGTCTGTTCGCCGGGACCTTACAAACCGTTACTCTGGAAGTGAAGAATATGACCTGCGCGGTCTGTCCGATCACGGTCAGGAAGGCATTGGAAAAAGTGTCGGGGGTAACGGACGCGAAAGTGGATTTCGATAAGAAAACTGCCAGCGTTTCGTTTGACCCTGATAAAGCGAATGTCGCTCAACTAACTAAAGCGACTGCAGATGCGGGCTATCCTTCCTCTGTCCGTAATTGAATGCGGCCATGAACGAAGCTCTTCTAGAATCCGAGCTGGTCTGCCCCGTTTGCGGCTTCGCTAAGCGAGAAACGATGCCGAGCAATGCCTGCCAATTTTTCTACGAGTGCTCTAATTGCAAAACGCTGCTGCGCCCTAAGCCCGGCGATTGCTGTGTTTTTTGTTCTTACGGTTCGGTGAAATGTCCGCCAATGCAGGACGAAAATCAGACCTGTTGTGCCGCTGGCTAACTGAACCAATCCACTCCCACAGAACCCAGTTATGAATAAATCTTTAAACCAGGAAACTGTTACTTTTTACGATGTGCCGTTAGTATGCGGAGCTGCACCATCGATTGGTTGCGGCAGTCGAGCTAAGCCACTCTTGTTAGATCTCGAGCGGCAAAGCGCAATCAAAGAGGTGTGGTTGAACCGGACGGGAACGATGGTTGCGATCGTATGGCATGACGAACCACGCATGGAAGAAGCCGGCAAACCGGTCTTCAAAAGCCATGAAGTCGATTACACGGAGCGGCTTGCCGATCCGCAAACCGTGGAGTCGTTCCCGATAGAGGGAAGCTGGTTGCGCAGTGCTGACGTGGATCGTCTGAGCCTGGAAGAAGCTCAAGAAATTGCTGAAACTTTGGCGGCCTTGCCAGCGAAGGAAAGGCCAATCTCATCTGAGGAGGCCGCAAGGATCAAATCCGAGATCGAGGTGTATTTTCAGAAGGAACTCGTCAAGGTCCGCTCTAAACAAGAATTGCTAGACGATACGCGAGGCATGTTTACGGAGGCAGTCCTCAACATCTACGAGAAGCACGTCGGAGTGCAGAGAATGGCCGAGGTGCGGGCGCTGGCACCCGAAATCCAGAGTGCATTCAATCGGACGGATGCGGAGGAGACATCAAGCTGTTGCTCGTAAGAAAATCGCCGTACTTGCCGTGATGGAAGGGGAGTTCGATGAGAAGACTGGGAGCGACTTGGAACGTTTATGTTCCTGCCGGAAGCCGGTGATCGGACCTGTCGATGCCTCACTTTGACCTAATCATTCTTGGCTCCGGCTCGACCGCGTTCGCCGCCGCGCTGCGAGCGCAGGAGCTTGGCAAAATCTCGGTCATGACCGAGGAACGCACGATCGGTGGCACATGCGTCAACCGCGGCTGTCTTCCGTCCAAAAACCTGATCGAGGCAGCAAAGATTATTCACGATGCGCGACATCCACGATATCCCGGGCTGACACCGGCGGAGATCAGATTGAATTTCCGCGAGCTCATTGAACAGAAAGACGAAGTCATTCACGGGTATCGCGAGAAGAAATATGAGAGCCTCACCGGCGGCCAATTCACAATTGAAAAAGGTCACGCCGAGTTTGTTGATGACCACTCGGTGCAGGTAGATGGCAAGCGGATCACTGGGGAAAAGATTCTCATCGCCACAGGCTCGCGGCCGGTTGTTCCTGATATCGAGGGCTTGCGCGAGGTGCCTTACCTGACAAGCGATTTGCTCACTAACGATGAGCCGATGGAATTGTGGGAGCTTCCGCGGTCGCTGATCATTTTGGGCGCGGGCTATATCGCTCTGGAGTTGGGACAGATGTTTCACCGCTTCGGCGCAGAGGTCACGATCGTTCAGCGGAGCGAGCAGTTGCTCGCGCACGGGTATGAGCCGGAAGTCGGTCAAGCGATTGGTGAGGTTTTTGAGAGAGAAGGGATCAATGTCATTACGAAGGCAAGCGCTCGCTCAGTGCTTCAAAACGGCAACGACGTGATCGTCCGTCTCGAGACTGGCGGTGAGATGCGTGAGCTACGCGCCGAGAAGTTGATAGTGGCGACGGGCCGGCGCCCGAATTCCGACAATATCGCTATCGAAAAGGCCGGTGTGGCGCTTGGCAAGCAAGGTCAGGTCCGTGTTGATGAATTCCTGCGCACGAACGTGCCGCACATCTTCGCGGGCGGCGATGTCATCGGCTACGAGGGCGGCAGCCAGATGGCTACTCCGGTGGGCAGCCAGGACGGCGGCATCGCCGCGCACAACGCGTTCGCAGAGGGGGAGCCGCGCCGAGTCAACCACCGCGTCATTCCTCGCACGATTTTCACCGATCCTCAGATCGCAACCGTCGGCATGACCGAAGAGGAAGCGATCTCAGCTGGACATAACTGCTGGTGCAATACCGTTCCGATGTCGCTCGTACCGCGCGCAGGCGCGATCCGCGACACGGCCGGCATAATCAAGATGGTTGCCGATGCGGATACCGAAGAAGTGCTCGGTGTTGCGATGGTCGGACATACCGCTGGAGAGGTCATTCATGAGGCGGCGATGGCGATGCGTTTTCACGCGAAGATCAACGATTTTATAGAACTGTTGCACGTTTACCCGACGATGTCTGAAGCGCTAAAGATAGTCGCCATTTCTCGCCGCAAAGATCCCGCGAAGCTCTCATGCTGCGCAGAGTAACATCGCTCATACGCTACAAATAACCTGCCTCAAGCGCCTTCAATACAGCCCTCGTCCGGTCTCTGACTCCCATTTTCCACAGGATGCCCGATATATAATTTTTCACCGTGCCTTCCGCGATTGCGAGCGCCTCACTGACTTCACGATTATTGTAACCGCGCGCTACCAGGCGGAGAATTTCTGTTTCGCGCCAGGTGAGTCGTTCCGGCGTCTCAGTGCTCGGAAATTCGCAACGAATGCGACCGATGTTGTTCACAAGGCGTTGAGTCATCGCGGGGTGCACCAGCATACCTCCGCTGGCAAGAGTGCGAATCCCGCACGTCAATTGGTCTAGTGAAACATCCTTGAGGAGATATCCTTTAGCACCCGCCTGGAGCCCACCAATGATGAATTTGTCCTCATCAAAGGTCGTGAGGATCAACGTCGGCGGAAGGGACGACGATTGTTTCAGCTCCTTCAAAACTTCGAGCCCATTTCGTTTTGGTAAACACATGTCGAGGAGGACCACGTCAGGCTTAGCTGCAGGAATGACTCGCAGTGCTTCGTCGCCGTCTTTCGCCTCCGCTACCACATCGATGTCGTCAACTAGCCCCAGCAGAGTTTGAATTCCCTGGCGCACTAGTGTTTGGTCTTCGACGAGGCAGACTCTGATCATGCTAGCGCTCCGGAAACGGGCATCCAAGCCTCAAGGCGAAAGCCTTTGGCGGGCTGCGTTTCGATCTGCAGTGTACCTCCGACGTGCTCCAGCCGTTCACGCATGCCCGTTAGGCCATGCCCGGGCCGCACCTCCTTTGCACCGCGGCCGTCGTCCTTGGCTCGTATCGCGATGCCACCGTCGGTTCGCGTGAGCTCGATCCAAAGATGTCTCGCCGCTGCATGCCGAATCACGTTGGTAATAATTTCTTGGACGCATCGCAGAACCGTGTGCGCACGCATCGGGTCATCAATCGCCAGGTTGTCGGCCATCACGAGGTGGATCTGCGGTGCGGGAACACCGGCCACAAGTGTTCTCAACGCTTGGGCAAGCCCGATTGGATCTTCGCCTCTCAAGGCGCTGACCACATCTCTCACGTCGGATAGCAGCAGCTTCGTTACCGACTGCGCCCTCTGTACTTGTACTAAAGTATTGTCTCGAGCCATGTGGCTTGCGGCTTCCAAATTCAGGCTGAGAGCAGTCAGATGATGCCCGAGGGCGTCATGCAGATCGCGCGAGATCCGTTCGCGTTCAGCCATCCGGCTGGTATTCGCGAGCAGCTCGCCCGTCGCCCGCAACTCGCGGTTGGCGCGGGCGAGCTCGGAGCGAGTGCCCGCTTCGCTTGCCGCCAGAAAACAGCTAAACAGGGCGAGCACTTGAAACGCCACGTAAGTCGCCATCAGGGATAGTATCGAAGCCAGCGGCCATCCGAACCCGAGAATGGCACCCATCAACACCGCCTGTATCACAACCCAAAGGAGGGCGCGTCGAAGGGACATGAACCAGCCGAGCTGGGCGGCGACAAGAACCAGCAGGGCCCCTTCATGGCCGCTGCAAACGAGAACCAGCATCACCAAGGCAGTGACAGCCTGAACTGCCAGCAGGGCTAACTGAATCCGACGCGACCGGCCAGCTCCTTCATTCCACGGCGTAAGGCCGAATGTAACGCCGAAGATGAAAAAACATGCCAACCATAGCTGATAGCGCGGCTGCTGTAATAGCCCCGGTGTCTCGAAGAGCCAGACAAATAGCTGTAAACCCGCGAGCGACCAGGTAAGGAACCCAGCAAGGCGTAGTAGCCTCCGAGCCTCAGGACTCATTTTGTCCATTTCAACACCCGGCGTTTCACAGCGCGCTCGCCGAAAGTTAGCCATGAGCTTTGAGATCCGGCCCGACGCGATTGTAGTCATCTCTAGCATGGCCCAGGCTTTGATTGCGAACGTCCGGTTTGGCGTCGTTCCGATACTGCAGTCGTCCGGGTACTGTGTAGTCGAAGCACTGAAAAACAATACGTTCGCCCTGGAGGCGAACAACGAAAATCTTCCTTCCCGGACGTGCCGAAAGTCATGCTCAAATTCGATGACCTTCGGCACTCGTGGCTGCGCGGCAGCAGCTATAACGTTTTCAGTAGAAGATCAAATGTCGATGAAAACTATGTTAAACTCTACGATTATACTGACGGTCCTAGCCCTGGGAATTGGGACTGTGATCAATGCGTCGCGATTGGGCGCCGAAGAAAACAAGACGGCCATCGCCGCGGACCGCGTCAGTCTTTTCACAGTCGCTTTACGGTGCGAGGCAGCACCTGAGATTGGTTGTGGTCCCATTTCCAAGCCGATCCTGTTACAATTGGAGCACGAACCTGCCATCGCGCAGGCTTGGCTAAACGGTACCGGAACGGTGTTAGCTGTCGTCTGGGTGGGAAATCATGGTCAGGAGACACGAACGAAAACTGTTCAAGCGGTTTTCGAAAAGAACGGACTAACAGCAACAGAATTGGATGGCGAAGCTCGAGACACCGAATTGAAGAGTTTTCTTTCAGCGGACCCATGGTATCGCGGTGCGGACGTGGATACCCTAAGCAAACAAGAAGCTAAGAGGATCGCGGCTAGACTGGTTCGCAGAGTCCAGGCAAAGGTCGCACTATCACCGGAGCAAGCCGAGGCGTTGGAGACGGGTCTCGTGCAGACGTTCATACAGGCTTACAAAGACGGGTTTGCCGGCCAGAAAGATAAAGAAGAAGAATTAAAGCAAGCGATGTTGAATGTCGCTCGTAAGAATCTTGATCAAAGTGAATTCGGAACATTCCAAGAAGCGCTCGCAAAGGGGGTTCTGCCCGTGGCCGATGACAAGGAAGAACACAACACCAATACCCCTGACTGCTGCTCGCCGAAGTCGGCCCGCAAAAGCTGAGCGTTCGGCCATTCAAAAAACCAATCTCGAACCTAGAAGCCAACTCCAGATGCTGATTTCCGATCCGCCTTATATAGCGAACTGGTTAGGCAAGGCGACGGCGGCTAAACACAGCGAAATCAGCTTTGCGGAAGGTTCAATGCTGCGGCTTTTCGAGTCCCGCGCTTTTTTGCAGAGTTACTCAATGGCTTTGTCCCATCGCGCTGCTCGAGTTTCCACAATACCGCACACGGTTTTCCTGGGCCGCATTCCTTACTGATGGAACATGCACCTTCTTTATGTATGACAGTACCGGAGGATTTGCGTATTAGTTAACGCTCGATGTTTGCTCCTAGCTTCGACTCAAGTAATGTCCATTGAGGATCCACAAGCCCTCTATCATGCGCTGATGGTAAGTGGTCGATTGAGCGCCACAGGGCGCTAGCAAGTACACCCAAGCTGTTAAGCTGGAGGCTCACGGAGCTATCCCGCCATGGACATCATCGTCAGTGACTTTCAGATCTCTGAGCGCTTGCTCCGCATCCGCCTTCAGGCTCGGCAATCTATCCCGGACCGTGTACCACAAGATATCGAGGCGATATCAGAAAGACATGCGGCTGACTCATACTCGCTATCACTCGCTTAGCCGTTTGCATACAAAACATTGTACCATACAAACACGAGAAGTGGCTAATCGGCTTCTTCCGCCTCCGCTTCGCTACGGCGCGACAGGCCTGCGCTCAAAGAGCTTTGCTTCTAACCCATGCTGAATGCGACAACAACGAATGGAGGGTACAGTTATGAAAATTTCAAAGATCGAAATTCCGAAAAAAGCACCCGAGACTTTCGAGGAATTGTGCAGGCTTTTCTTGCCGCGTCCGATTCATGATGAGGCCGAGAACGCGGAGACCGAAATTCTCCGCTTCGGCTCTGCGTGGGCCTATCTCAAACTAATCGAACTTCGCCGTTGATATATCGGTAAATTACGATATATCGATTCTATGCTCGAAGTTGTTGCTATTGCTAGAGCGCTCGCCGACCCGACCCGCGTTCGTATTGTAGCAGCATTGAGAAACGGCGAACTTTGCGTGTGCGAACTGGTTGATGCTTTGGGCATCAGCCAGTCTTCGTTGTCGAGCCACTTACGAATTTGTCGTCAAGGTGGAGTAGTGAGTACGCGCAAGGAGAGCCGTTGGATTTATTATTCGCTTTCGACCCGTTACGGACCGCTAATCGAAAGAATCTTTTCCGAACTGCAGACGGTTGGTCGCGACGAGCAACTACGCCGCGATGCGATGCGACTCAAAAAACGACTGCGGATGCGGGAAGGAGGCCGATGCGTCGTAGGATTCGGTCAACTCAAACCTGAACCAGAGCTGGCAGATGTCGTCGATTAAGACACCTGTGCCTGAGCGCGCGGCTCCGGCTTTGCACGAAATCCAGCGCGGAATGGCGCTTCGCAAATGCCGCAAGTGCGGTTGCATGAAGGATGCATTGGACGCCGCCGGTCGAGCTTTTCGGAACGCCGAGCAGTTGGAAATTCGCGAACTTTTTTCCACGATTGAGGGGCACCAGAACGCGATGGAGCGGATCGCCTACGATTGCATTGGCTGCAAAAAATGTTGGGGTGCGGATGCCATTATTCAGTTGGCCAATCATTTCGAGGAAATCGTACCCAGCGAATGTTCTAGTGATGAGGACAGTTCTATTCAGCAAGAGCATGTGTCCGCTGCTAATGGTCAGCTTGAGAATTCTTGGCCGCCTCATCCGGGCGAGTACATCGTCGGTAATCCAGCCGGTTCGGTCGCAATCTGTACTCTCTCCAATCGAGAGCTGCCAAAAAAGCTGATCGCCGCTGTAGGGTCCGATCTAGCAATTGCCGGGAGATGCGATACAGAGAATATCGGCATCGAAAAAGTAGTGCTCAATTTGCTGGCAAACACGCATATTCGCTGGCTGCTACTTTGTGGAGTTGAGGCGCCGGGACATCGAGCTGCTGATGCTTTTCTGCGGCTGAAGGAGCGGGGCGTTGATGCGAACAAGCGGGTCTTGGAGTCGGCATCGTGGCGACCAGTGTTGAAGAACTTGACTTTGTTCGACGTAGCCCGGTTTCGGGAGCAGATTGAACTAATAAATCTGATTGGAGTGACTGCGATCAGCAAAATCGTCGAAGCTGCGCGCGAAACTGCAAAGAAGCCCACAGCGACACTCGGTTCTCGGACGGCGAGCAGCTCCGTGGAAATCACATCCCGGGTTGAACGATTACAAGCTCGCGCTCCGAAGATACTGCGTCTGGACAAGGCGGGATTTTTTGTTGTCCTACCGCAGGCTGCGACCGGGCTGATTATTTGCGAGCACTATGAGAATAGCGGCCGCCTAGCGCATGTGATTGAAGGACGAGAAGGGGCGCTAATAGCGGCGACGGTGATCCAGCAGGGACTGGTAACGCAGCTCGATCACGCGGCTTATCTGGGCCGCGAGCTAGCGAAAGCAGAAATCGCACTGAAGACCGGTTCGCATTACGAACAGGATGCCGCCTTGGGCAGCATGCCTTCGAAAAAGAGTCGGACTGCTGAAATATGCGAGGATCTAGCTTGTTCTTGCCATGAAATCTAGCGGCTACCCCAGACCATGAAGAAAGAAATTCTCACGCTCGCGATGACGGCGACCGGTATTCTAGCTTTTTGCGTCGACGCGCAGCAAGCGATCGATTCTATTTCACCAGCATCCAGCGGTGCGACAACGGTAAACGATTTGGCGGCGAGTCCATCTGCATACCTGGGACAAGTCGCGGTTATTGGCGTCGTAGCGGCGATAAAGCCCGGTCAAGGCTTTACGATCGTTGATCAGCGTGAATATGCAGACTGCGGTCTTTCTTGCCTTAACGAACCCGATACGAAAAAGATTCCCGTGCGTTGGGACGGAGATCCTCCAAAACTTCAACAGACGCTTCGCATAACGGGAGTTCTGGAGAAATCGGATCGCGGGCTGATCTTTTCTGCCCAGAACTTTGCGGAGGCTGCTAAAGAGTGAAAGGGAAGCCGCCCGAGAAGGCTCCTCATCTCATTTGGCCATTTGGGGTAGTAGCTTTCGTCGTCGTATTTGTCGGTCACGTTCTGTACCTTCGCTACCTGACGATCGCGCCGCAAAGAGATTGGGCGGATAACTTTAATCCATCAGCTAGTTTTTGGCAGAGCTATGTGAGCGGCCAAGACTATTTTGTAAGCTTCTCTTATGCATTGAGTGCCGGCTTTGCGGTTTGGGCTGCTGCACGTTTTATATACTCTCGGCGACGGGCGGCGGCGCTAGGGGCATTTGGCGGCGTTAGCCTCGTGACTTTGTTGGCGGCGGCAGGATGCTTTATAATCGGCTGCTGCGGCTCACCGATGCTTGTGATTTATGTTAGCCTCTTTGGCTCTAAGGCTGCAGGCATTGGCAAGCCGCTCACGGCGTTGATCTCTCTGATATCGGTTGGTGCCGGGTATCTTTACGTCGTAAGACACTCGGAATGCGACTGCGCCGACCCGAAGAAAGCGACCGCCGCTCGGAATTCTCCTTGAACTCCTGAACTCCTTGAACTCCTATATTCTTTCCATCAGGCGCGTTCGTCTAGTCGGTTAGGACGCGGCCCTCTCAAGGCCACGCCCGCATCGCTACGCGAAGCGTTGCGGGCGGGCCGGTGCACGGGTTCGAGTCCCGAATCTGTCCCAGGAGAGGAGGTCTTCCTAACGCTATCGTAACGTTACGATGGCGTTAAGGGACCTATTTAATAGCGGATTTCCGGCGATTCCGGCGAGAGTTAACATACTCTCTGAGATCCGGTAAATCGAAGCGGTATTCAGATGGAGTGATCTGAATGAAGGTGATTGCCTTTCGGCGGCAAAGACGTCGTAACGTCTCTGCGGAGATAGCGAGGTAGGCGGCGGCTTCTTCGGTCGTCAGCAGGCTTCCATGAGGCTTTGCTTGGCGCGTTTCTGTATTAGATAAGACCGTTAGGGTAGACGGTTCGAGCAGTGGTGTGTTTCCTTTTAAATAAACCACATTTGATTTATCCGCTGGAAGATCACGAAGGTGTAAAACGGCAGGCATTTAACAAAGACGAGACCGTAAGTCTCAAATAGGCGAATTGGTGCGTCAGCTCACTGTTTTCTCGTCAGCTCTTCTACATAGGCGGCTAGTTCATCGTGATATAAGGCCGAATCTCGCTCCCAGTCGGACGATCGTATGGTCCGTGTGTGAGTGTGGTGGCAACCACGTCATCATTAACAACTGTTACGATGCACCGTTCGGCGCGACAGCAGACGGTCGAATACTCCCTATACATAGCCTAGAAAACCTTATTGCCTCTGGCCGTCTTAACTCCTCAAACAATGTCGATCGATTACCCAATGCCGAATTAAAGCTTCGCTCCGAAGCTGAGGCTATCTTTTACGATACCGTTAGAACCGCAGGCATAAGCATCACGATCAACGAAAATCAATCGTCTTTAGACGGCAAAGATCGATCATTAAAATACCTGCGCTTTGACCAACTTCAGACTTGGAATCCAGACTTCGCTATCGAAGTGACTCCAGAACTAGGCACAATGCTAAAACCAAACGTACCATGTAAATTTCTGGATGAAGATCCACAATTTATACAATGGCAAACCGCCGTTGAACAACAAATAGAGCAAGGCGATTACACTAACTGGCATCATCCCCGTACCGGGCAAACAAATCTACATCGAAACTAAAGGCCTAAGCTGGATTCGAGAGTGCAAGCAACGCTTTTTGGACAATCGCAGGAAAATACCTGAGCGCCTGCATTACTTACGTCAATTTCGTGATCTCGTTGTCAAACTCTACGAGCGCTTCGTAATCAACCGTTACTTGTCCACAGACGGTCTTCAGGTCCCTGTCTGCTGGGTAGACACTTCGGATATACTTGATCCTGTCGGCAAACACTGTTTAAGCCGCTGCACCCACAACAAAGACCTAATGTCCTTTCTTCAAGGCTCAAACAATTATTTCTATTGGAAGCTGGCCGGTTGGATGGAGGAATTTCTCCTGACCGAATACGAAATTATTCACGACGTCTTCTATCAAAACATCGACTTTTCCAGCGAATCGGCAGCGCTAGCCGACGTCAAACGAAAGCTCGATCCTGAGTACTCCGACGTTAAAGCACAAACCAAACGCCTGCACCGTCTGGCACGAGACTACATCCAAACTGGTATTAGTATACGCAGCACCGAAATAAAAGAACTGCTTGTCAAGCACCAATGTACTTTTAATCAAAAGCACAAGACCAACCTCGACGTACTAGGCAACTTTCGTAACTAACAATAGTTCTAGTTGTATAGTAGTAAAAAAATGACACGCGCAGAGTTCCAAGAGATCCAATCTTTTAGACGGCAAATCAAACGTAGAGCGCCTAGACTTTATTCTATGGTATGGGAGCGGCTCTCGGATTCCCAGTTCTACAACATCTGGCTCGATTACCTACAGAAGCTTCAAGAGAGTACCGGGCAACGTATGCATGTGCTAATTGTAATTAACGGCTTAGAGCACGAGATAGGCAGTTTTGTCGTCCAGTCTGAGCGTGTACTTAATTGACAGCGCGCCAGAATTGGCGCTGGACGCGTTTTTGCCGTTCCGGCAATGTCATTGTAGCGGCGCGACTCTCAGGCAAGCTGCAAAACCGTTTAAACGCGTTTTTCTGCTTTACTAAGATCAAGCAGCGAGCGTCTTTTATTTCGTGCATCATCACTAGCCCGAGTTGTATTTATTCGGTAAGTTAGGGATATTTAACCAGCTCGACGATTATGTTGGTGATCGTCGACCTATTTTCTCCACGTTGAGAACGACCAGAATGTAACTAATGGCGCAACAGAATTGGCGCTGAGCGCATTTTCGTATGCTTGGCAGTGCATCTAGCGGCAGTGCAAACAAAGCCGCTTAGATTGGCTTTTAGAGCGTCTCGGTTAGGTGAGTGAATTGCCTCCGCAAAAAAGGGATTCGCTCTGGTTTCCCGGCGACCTGTTGAATTCGGGCTCGTCTCCTTGGAACGCGATTGTAGCCGGGAATCAGTCCTGGCTGTGTCCAGAGAAAGAAGGCCGTACTGTAACCTGACCGATGGGAAGACATTTTGAGATGAGGCGGGTTGTTAATTCATCCTCCTGATTCTCGTGGTCCACTCATCCACGAGCGCGTCGAACAAATGCTCTTTCTCAGCGCTTTCGATCAGCATATTGAAGAGGCCAAAGAGAATTGATGAGCATTTCGGGTCCTCGTTGATTTGAGCCTCTTCGCATACGAGATACGAAAGGTATCCAGGGATGGAAGGAGCGCTATTGCGGTCCTCGCACGCCGAATCGAAAAAAAACTTCATTTCCTTTTGCTGACTTAACTCGGACAGACTCGCCTCGAAGGCTTGAAAGCCTTGGATTAGTTCCGTGCTCGAAAAAGAAAGTAGCGTAAGAGATGGCTTTATTTTGCGAATTAGATGGTTTTGGTAGCCGATCAAGAGAGCTGGATGTCGTTTTTGGAACTCCATCGAGATGATGAGGAGGTAAGAGAAAATTTGGTGTTTTACGAACGATTGGCGGATAGCACCGGCTTTTTCGGTATCGAGTAGAAATTGCTCCAACATTTCCAGGTTCGTTTCGATGAGGCTTTTGACCTTTTGGGCGAGCGTCGTGATGGAAGGGTCTTCCCACTCGTTTGGCTCCTCCGAATTCACGCTCGGGGAGGGAACGACGGGGCTAAGGGGTTCTGGGCTTTGTCGGGTGGCAGCTGGGGTTGAATGGACAGCCTGGGGAGGCGCAACTTGAGGGACGATTTTTTTGGCCTTCAGTTCCCGCTCCTGCACTTCCGCTTGGATTTTGCAGTAGGCTTCCCCCAGCAACGCGTCGGCCCCTTTCCAGGAGTACTGGTTGATTTTGTTTCGGTATTGCTGACCGTCCAGATGGGATTGGAGTTGGCGGCTATAGGCGACGCTGACCGCCTTCGATATTTTCTGAATCGTATTTGGCTGCAAACCATTGTAAATGGGCGACAGGTGCGCGTTGGCCAGCTGTTGGATAAACCGGGAATTAA
>Ga0209240_1000075_pt1 | contig 35284 bp, 30 predicted proteins | sample GraSoi_2013_80cm_FD_185828 | JGI IMG/M metagenome (GOLD analysis project Ga0209240, IMG submission 185828) | Grasslands soil microbial communities from the Angelo Coastal Reserve, California, USA - Sample 9_17_2013_80cm (SPAdes) (version 2) | ecosystem: Environmental > Terrestrial > Soil >...
GGCAAGTAACCAAGTGCCGGAGTAAATCTCTGGTCCGTTGCCCAGGAGAGCCGGTGATTGCCTTCCACAGGGTGAGGGCATCTTCGTCGTCGCTGGCGAAGGCTTGCGATCTGCTTAGCGCGATGGGCCGCGAGAGGAGTTGGCGGATCTCCTCGGTGCTGGTGCCGAGAACCTCGGCGGCGTCGCCCGGCGTGATGACTGCGCGTTCCAACGCGGCACGCACCAGAAGTAGGACCTGGGTCGGCTGGACGGCCAGCGGATGCATGTCGTAGGTGCCCATGTCATGCCCGGTTCGACGTCGTGCGCGCATTGGAGCGTTGCGTGCGCGGGCGCCGCGCCGCCTTGCTCGGCCGCGGGCGCGGCCGGAACAACTCTGAGCCCCCGAATCTGCGCCGGCGCACGCAGCACGCCAGGACTACCCGCCACTAAGTCGCACACGTGATCCCGTGATCGCCGCAAGCACACTAGATCCGGCTGATTGGTGCGGCCGTCGGCGCCACGGCAGTCACGACACTGGTCATCCAGATCTGAATGTTTTCTGTGCGCCCTGCCGCCGGTCGCCGGACTGTATCGACGCTCGGTCGTGCCGAAAATAGTGCGGACTCCTGGCGCATAGAGGAACAGCCTCGCTTCTAGGTTCACGCCGCGCGACGCCTGGGGACCGCACGGTCGGCCAATTCTGCGCGTCCCAGGCCCTGCGCCGAGGCCTGGCTTGCCTTGTCCGCCCGATCAGGTGTTTCTAGGAGCTTGCCTGGCCTGGCTGGTCTGCTGGGTAGATCGCGGCCAGGCCGCGGGCGACGGTCGATATCCGGGCCCGCAGTTCGGTGGGCTCGATGATCTCGATGTCAGCGCCGAGCCGGAGGAACTCGGACTGGGCGTTCTCGGTTGACTCGATCGGCACTACGGCCCTGACCCAGCCGTCCTGGTCTGGCGGACTCGCCGTGGCGTGGAGCGCCCGGATGGTTTCGGCGTTGTAGAGCTCCGCTGCGCGATTCCGCCCAGCGGGGGACAGCCGGATCGTGGCCTTTCCCTGGTGCAGCCCAGCACGGAATTCCGTGATCCCGGCTGCCCAGTACTCGGCGAGATCGAAGTCTTCGGCCCGCTCGAAGTGCTCGGCTAGCACGGCCAGGTGCAGGATCTGATTGACCCGGTAGGTTCTGATGCCGCGATAATCCCGGGCGACGAGGTACCACCTTCCGGCCTTCAGCACGATCCCGTGCGGATCCAGGCGCCTGGTCACGTCGGTAGGAGCCCGCCATCGCCGGTACCGGACCTCGATCCGCTGCTGCTTCCAGACGGTGTCAGCGACCGTGCTCAGATGCGGCACCGAGTCGCTGTCGTAGTACCAGCCGGGCGCGTCCAGGTGGAACCGCTCGCGGACAAGTGCCGCCCTGGCTCGCAGATCGGCGGGCAGCGCGGCATCAAGCTTGAGCTGGGCCGCGGCAAGCACGCCGCCAAGGCCGATCCTGGCATTCCGGCTAGCGCGAGCGCCTCCGCCTCGGCCGCTGTCATGCCGGTCAGCCGGGTCCGGTAGCCCGCCACCAGCTGGTAACCGCCTGCGGGCCCGGCGTCGCCATAGAGCGGTATGCCGGCCGCCTGCAGTGAGCCAACGTCCCGGTAGATCGTGCGGACCGACACCTCAAGCACGCCGGCGAGCTGCCCGGCGGTCATCTGGCCGCGGGCCTGCAGCAGCAAGATGATCGAGACAAGCCGGCTCGCGCGCATATCACTGACACTAGATGTCAGGGAGACGTGATTAACGTCGGGATATGTCGATAACCGAGAAATTCCTCCGCGCGCCGGGCCCGATCGAGATCGGCGGGCGCCTGCTCAAGCGCTATCACATCACGACCTTCAACGCCGAGATCGAACCAGGGATCCAGATGGCCGCCTGCGACATCCTGCCTGAGCTGGTACCTCAGCCCGATGACGAGACACCCCCCGCCGGCTGGCTGGTACTGCACACGGGCGCCAACGGCGCCTACCTGTGCGCTTACAGCTGGGTCTGGGGCAACGTCGTCGAGATGCGGTCGGTGGTGGCCGGAGAACCGTACCTCGGCTGCCCCGATACCGATCCCGAGCATTTCGGCGTGTTTGACCAGAGGTGGATCGGCTGCATCTGGGAGTTGGCGCCGCTCGGCCACGAGCGATCGTCCTGGGTGCGACACATTCTCGAGCCAGACCAGCCTGACCTGACCGGATACATCAACGACACCCTGCCCGAGGGCAGGACCGGAGGTGCACAATGAGTGACCGAAACGGGCTCGGCGACTTCGACTTCTTCGTCGGATCCTGGAACAGCATTCAGAGGCGGCTCATGAAGCCGCTCGCAGATTCCGATGATTGGGAGGAATCCTCTGCTACGACGCGGTGCTGGCAACTGTTCGGCGGCGCCGCGAACGTCGACGAAGTTCATTTCCCGGGCTGGGGGTTCACCGGTCTGTCGGTCCGGCTGCTTAATCCGGGGACCGGGGAGTGGTCCATCTATTGGGTGAACAGCCGGAACGGCGAGCTGACCTTGCCGCCGGTGACCGGCCGGTTCAGCGACGGAGTGGGCATGTTCTACGACGAGGAGCAGTATGAAGGCCGCGACATCACGGTGCGTTACAAGTGGTCGGACATCACGGCGACGACGGCCCGGTGGGAGCAAGCGTTCTCGCCCGACGGCGGCCAGAGCTGGGAAACCAACTGGACCGCCGACTTCACCCGGACTGACTGAACCGGAGTCTGACCTGACCAGCAGCCGAGTCCCAGAGCGGCGATCGGCGCGCCGTCATCGTCCGCTGAGCCGCAGCGGAGCCGCCGATGCCGGTATCGCGGCGGGCAGCGTGGTCGATCCGGCCAGGAAACCGTCGGCAGCGGCCGCCGCCGACCGGCCCTCGGCGATCGCCCAGACGATCAGCGACTGGCCCCGGCCCATGTCGCCTGCCACGAACACGCCGGGGACCTCGGTGGCGTACGTGTCATCACGGCGTACCGTCCCGCGTTCGGTCAGGCTGGCGCCGAGCCCGGCGAGCAGGGCGCTGTCCTCGGCGCCCGAGAAGCCCATCGCGAGCAGGACCAGATCGCAGCCGAGCTCCCGCTCGGCGCCCTCGCGCACCAGGAAGCGGCCGTCGGCGAGATCGACCTCTGCCAGCCGCAGCGCCCTGACCCGGCCCGTGTGATCCGTCAGGAATTCCTGCGTGGAGACCGCGTAGACGCGCTCGCCGCCTTCCTCGTGCGCGGTGGAAACCCGGAAGATCATCGGATAGGTCGGCCACGGCTGGCCGGGCGGGCGCTGTTCCGGCGGCCTCGGCAAGATCTCCAGCTGGGTCACCGACGCGGCGCCCTGGCGCAGCGCCGTCCCGAGGCAGTCAGCGCCGGTATCTCCGCCGCCGATGATCACTACGTGCCGCCCGCGCGCGGAGACCGCGGGTTCACCGGACCGGTCTGCAACCGCTCGGTTGGCCATCGGCAGGTACTCCATCGCCTGGTGGATTCCGGCTAGACCGGCACCGGGAACGGGCAGTGCGCGCGCCACCCTAGCGCCGCCGGCGAGCACGATGGCGCGGTAGTCGCGGCGCAGCTCGGTGGCGCCGGCATCGACGCCTGCTTCCACCCCGCACTCAAAGGTCGTGCCTTCGTCGCGCATCTGGTCGAGCCGGCGGTCAAGGCGCCACTTCTCCATCTTGAACTCGGGGATTCCGTACCTGAGCAGGCCCCCGGGCCGGTCGTCCCGCTCGAACACGGTTACCGCGTGGCCGGCCCTCGTCAGCTGTTGCGCGGCGGCCAGCCCGGCCGGACCTGAGCCCACCACCGCGACCCGCTGCCCGGCCGCCCTCGCGATCGGTCCCGGCGGCTGGCTGACGACCCAGCCTTCGGCCCAGGCGCGGTCGATCAGCGCGATCTCGACCTGCTTGATCGCGACCGGGTTTGCATTGATCCCGAGAACGCAGGCAGATTCGCAGGGAGCCGGGCACAGCAGACCGGTGAACTCGGGGAAGTTGTTCGTCGCGTGCAACCGCGCGACAGCGTCCTGCCAGTGCTGCCGCCAGACCAGGTCGTTCCACTCGGGGATCAGGTTCCCGAGCGGGCAGCCGCCGTGGCAGAACGGGACCCCGCAGTCCATGCAGCGGCCCGCCTGCCGCTGCGTGTCATGATGGCGCATGGCGGCGTAGACCTCGCGCCAGTCGGTGATCCTGACATCGACCGGGCGCCTGGCCGCGGTCTGCCTCGGTGTGGTCAAGAACCCGGTCGGGTCTGCCATCTGGCCTCCTCGCTGGCCGTGCTAGGTGCGCGCCGCGGCCATCACGGCCGCGCCCACGTCCTGGCCATCGCGCCTGGCACGTTGCGTCGCGGCAAGCACGCGCTTAAAGTCCCTCGGCATCACCCGGCAGAGCCGCGGCAGCGCGGCCGGCCAGTCCTCAAGCAGCCCGGCCGCGACAGGCGAGGCTGTCTCAGCCTGGTACCGGCTCAGCAACCCGGCCAGGTAGTCGGCGTCGGCAGCGCCGACCGGCTCGATGTCCACCATCTCGGCGTTGATCAGCGCGGGGTCCGGATCAAGCAGGTAGGCGATCCCGCCCGACATGCCCGCGGCGAAGTTCCTGCCCACCGGCCCGAGAACCACCACACGCCCGCCGGTCATGTACTCGCAGCCGTGATCGCCTGTGCCCTCGGCGACCGCGGTAGCACCGGAGTTGCGCACGCAGAACCGCTCGCCGACCACGCCGCGCAGGAACAGCTCGCCGCCGGTGGCGCCGTATCCGATCACGTTGCCGGCGATGACTTGCTCGTGCGCCGCGAACGCGGCGACCGGGTCAGGCACAACGATCACGCGGCCGCCGGACAGCCCCTTGCCGACGTAGTCGTTGGCGTCGCCGCTGAGCCTGATCGTGATGCCGCTTGGCAGGAATGCGCCGAGCGACTGGCCGGCCGAACCGCGGAGCCCGACCATGATCGTGTCGGCCGGGAGGCCCGCGCCGCCCCAGCGTGCTGTGACCGCCGAGCCGAGCATGGTGCCGACCGCCCGGTTCACGTTCCTGACGGGCAGGTCAAGGCGAACCGGGCTTCCATCCGCCAGGGCGCCCTCCGCCAGCTGGATCAGCGTGTTGTCCAGGGCCAGGTGCAGGTGGTTGGCCTGGCTGGTCGTCTTGCGCCTGGCCGTGCCGGGCGGCAGGTCGGGAACATGCAGCAACGGCGCCAGGTCAAGGAACGACGCCTTCCGGCGCGCCGGGGCGGCGGGCTGCCAAGCACGGGCAGTCAGCCGCTCGGCCTGGCCGACCGCCTCGGCCAGCGTGCGGAAGCCCAGCTTGGCCAGGTACTCGCGGACCTGAGCGGCGACGAACTCCATGAAGTTGACCACCTGCTCTGGCCGGCCGGCGAACCGCTGCCTGAGCTCCGGATTCTGGGTGGCGACCCCGACCGGGCAGGTGTCATTGTGGCAGGCGCGCATCATCACGCAGCCCACGCTTACGAGCGGGGCGGTCGCGAAGCCGAACTCCTCGGCGCCGAGCAGCGCAGCGATGATCACGTCCCTGCCGGTCTTCAGCTGGCCATCGACCTGGACGACGACCCGGTCACGCAGGCCGTTGCGGAGCAGAGTCTGCTGCGTCTCTGCGAGGCCCAGCTCCCACGGCGCTCCTGCACGCTTGATGCTGGTCAGCGGCGATGCGCCGGTGCCGCCGTCGTGGCCGGAGATCAGCACGACGTCGGAGTGCGCTTTCGCGACGCCTGCGGCGATTGTGCCGACGCCTACCTCAGCGACCAGCTTCACGCTGACCCTGGCCGCGGGATTCGCGTTCTTCAGGTCGCTGATCAGCTGCGCCAGATCCTCGATCGAGTAGATGTCATGGTGCGGCGGCGGCGAGATCAGTCCGACCCCGGGCGTCGAGTGCCTCGTCTTGGCGATCCACGGGTACACCTTGTGGGCGGGAAGCTGGCCGCCCTCGCCCGGTTTGGCACCCTGCGCCATCTTGATCTGCAGGTCGTCGGCGTTGACCAGGTACTCGCTCGTGACGCCGAACCGGCCGCTCGCGACCTGCTTGATGGCCGAGCGGCGCAGGTCGCCGCTGGCGTCGGCCAAATAGCGGTCGGAGTCCTCGCCGCCCTCGCCCGAGTTGGACCTGCCGCCGAGCCTGTTCATCGCGATCGCCAGGGTCTCGTGTGCCTCGGCCGACAGGGAGCCGTACGACATGGCTCCCGTCACGAACCTCTTGACGATCTCGCTGACCGGTTCGACCTCGTCCAGCGGGACCGGCAGGTGCGGGCCCGCTTCGTCGATGCCGCGGATCGCGAGCAGGCCGCGCAAGGTCATCAGCCGCGCGGACTGCTCGTCAATCTCCCTGGTGTACGCGCGGAAGACCTCAGCCTGGCCGGTTCTGGCCGAGTGCTGCAGCAGGAAGATGGCCTCAGGGCTGAACAGGTGCTCCGCTCCGCCCCTGCGCCACTGGTACTCGCCGCCAATCTCAAGTTCCGGCCGGCCGGTACTGGCGGGCCTGCGCGGATAGGCGCTGGCCACGCGGGCGGCGTTGTCGGCGGCAATCTGATCGAAGCCGATGCCGCCGAGCCTGGATGCGGTCCCGGCAAAGCATTCGCCGACCACCTCGGAGCCGAGCCCGATCGCCTCGAATATCTGCGCTCCTGTGTAGGAGGCGACTGTGGACACGCCCATCTTGGACATGATCTTCAGCAGGCCCTTGCCGAGCGCCTTGATCAGGTTCGCCGCCGCCTTGCGGCTGGTGACCGGTCCGAGCAGACCCGAGCGCGCCATGTCCTCGACCGTCTCAATCGCCAGGTACGGGCAGACCGCCGCGGCGCCGTAGCCGATCAGCAGGGCGACATGATGTGTCTCCCTGACGTCTCCGGCCTCGACCACCAGGCCCACCCTGGCACGGGTCCGGTCCCTGATCAGATGGTGGTGCACCGAGCCGGTCAGCAGCAGCGACGGGATCGGCGCCCAGTCGGAGGCGTCGTCCGCTGGCGCCGCCGTCGCCGGCTCCTGACCGCCGCCCATCGCGGCGCCCCGGTCGGAGAGCACGATAATCTTGGCGCCCGCCGCGATTGCCTTCGTGACTTCCGCCCGGATCTCGGCCAGCCGCGCGCGCAGGGCCTGGCCGCCGCCGGCGGCGAGATATCGCCCGTCGACAACATGCGCGGCGAAGCCGGGCAGGTCGCGGTCTTCGTTGATGTGGATGATCTTTGCCAGGTCGTTGTCGCTGATCACCGGGTAGGGCAGCACGATCTGACGGCAGGACGCGGGCCCCGGCTCGAAGATGTTGTGCTCAGGGCCGGTCGCGGCGGCGAGCGAGGTAACCAGTTCCTCCCTGATGGCATCCAACGGCGGGTTGGTTACCTGCGCGAATTGCTGGGAGAAGTAGTCGAAGATTAGCCCGGGCCGGTCAGAGAGAACCGCGAGGGGCGTGTCGTCGCCCATCGATCCGACCGGCTCTGCCCCGGTGCGAGCCATCGGCCCGAGGACAACCTGCCGCTCTTCCTCGGTGTAGCCGAAGAGCCGCTGCTGAGTCGCCAGCGCCTGGCCGTCTGGCAGCTCACGGATCCTGTCGGGCAGGTCGTCGAGGTGCAGCAGGCCGGCGTGGAGCCAGTCGTCATACGGATGCTGGGCCGCCAGCTCCGCCTTGACCTCCTCGTCCTCGATGATCCGGCCGGCCGCGGTGTCGACAAGGAATACCTTGCCCGGCTGCAACCGGCCCTTGCGCACGATCCGCGACGGCTCGATGTCGAGCACCCCGACCTCGCTGGCCAGCACGACCAGGCCGTCGATGGTCACCCAGAACCGGCCAGGGCGCAGGCCGTTTCTGTCCAGCACTGCCCCGGCGAGCGTCCCGTCGGTGAACGCGATCAGCGCGGGGCCGTCCCAGGGCTCCATCAGAGACGCATGGAACCGGTAGAAAGCCCGCAATTGACTGCCCATCGCCGTGTCGTTCTCCCACGCCTGCGGGATCATCATGAGCACGGCATGCGGCAGTGAGCGGCCACCAAGCCGCAGCAGCTCCAGGCAGGCATCAAAGCTGGCCGAGTCGCTCGCTGACTCGTCAAGCACGGGAAGAAGCCGCTCGATGCCTCGCCCTTCCGCGTCCGGCGGGATCTGGTCGGTCTGCAGCATGGCCTCGCGGGCCCGCAGCCAGTTCCGGTTGCCCCGGATCGTATTGATCTCGCCGTTGTGCGCGATGAGGCGGAACGGGTGGGCCAGCGGCCAGGAAGGGAAGGTGTTGGTCGAGAACCTCGAGTGGGCCAGTGCCAGCGCTGAGGTGTAGCGGGGATCGGTCAGGTCCGGATAGAACCGTTCCAGCTGCAGCGCGGTCAGCATGCCCTTGTAGACGATCGTCGCTGAGGACAGGCTGGCCAGGTAGATGCCGACCTCGTGCTCGGCGCGCTTACGCAGGCAGAAGGCACGCCGGTCCAGGTCGATGCCATGGTCGCCGGTGGTTGAGGAGACGAACAGCTGCGCCAGCCGCGGCAGCACGGCGAGCGAGCCTGCGCCGCAAGCGGTCGCGTCGTGCGGGACCTCGCGCCAGCCGAGCACGGCCAGCGACTCGAGCCCAGCGATCTGCTCGATCCGCTCCAGCGCTTCGTTACCGCTCCCCGGCGGCAGGAAGGCCAGGCCGACCGCGTAGTGACCGGGCGGCGGCAGGCGGAAACCGCAGACCGCACGGAAGAACTCGTCGGGGATCTGAGTCAGGATCCCGGCACCGTCGCCGGTCTCCGGGTCGGCGCCCTTGGCGCCCCTGTGATCAAGGTTGCGCAGGACGGTGAGCGCCTGGGCAACCGTGCTGTGCTTGCGCCGCCCCGACAGGTCGGCGACCATCCCTACCCCGCATGCGTCATGCTCGAACTGCGGGTCATAGAGGCCTGCGCCAGGAGATTTCTGGGATTCTAGCTTGGCCGCTGAATCTGGGGTCGCTGAATTCGGGGTAAAGACCATCCGCGCTCCTGTCGTCTCGTCCGCCTTTGGAATATGCCGGAGAAGCGGAGGGACGACATTGGCCCGCCGGACGGGCTCGCTAACACGCTGGTTAGCCGAGCGTCACCAGGACATCATAACTAATGGGTCACAGTAATTACTCGCGGGTAAAATCTGGGTTTCCGAACCGGGCACAACAGGCGGCAAGATACGGTCTCCGGGTGGCCGCTGGTCGGCTCCTGGTCACCTGGCCGGCCGGTCGCGCAGGCCCGCCGCGAGCTCGGCCGCGAGGTCAGCCACGCCCGCGCAGCCGGCCGCCGGATCCGCTGCGCTGAGCAGCCGCTGCACGAAGGCGGATCCGACGATGACACCGTCGGCGTATTGTGCTACCTCCGCCGCCTGCGCTGCCGTGCTCACGCCGAGCCCAACCGCGACCGGCAGGGTGGTACAGCGCCTGACCCGTTCGACCAGGCCGGCTGCGGCCTCCCCCACGGCCGACCGCGCGCCCGTGATGCCCATCACCGACGCCGCGTAGACGAAGCCACCGCACGCCGATGTGATCAGCTTGATCCGCTCCCGCGACGAGCTCGGAGCGACCAGGAAGACGGGGTCGAGTTCCTGCTCGGCTGCCGCGTCAAGCCACGGTCCCGCTTCTTCTGGCGGCAGGTCGGGCGTGATCAGCCCGCATCCGCCGGCGCCGGCCAGATCGCGGGCGAACGCGGCGACGCCGTAGCGGTCGACCGGATTCCAGTAGGTCATGACCAGTACGGGCACCCCGGCCGAGGAGACAGCCTCCACCGTGTGCAGCACATCGGTGACACGCACGCCGCTTTCGAGCGCCCGGTGCACGGCCTCCTGGATCACCGGCCCGTCCATCAGCGGGTCGGAGTATGGAAGCCCGATCTCCACGATGTCGGCACCGGCCCGCGCCATGGCTTTCGCTGCCTCGATCGCGCCGGGCACCGAGGGGAATCCGGCGGGCAGGTAACCGACCAGCGCCGAACGCCCCGCCGCGGCCGCCCGCCCGAACGCCGCACCGACCCGGCTGGCTGTTGCCCTCGTCACTGGCCGGCCTCCTGGCCACCGAGGTGGCCGAACCAGCGCGCGGCGATGTCCACGTCCTTGTCGCCTCGTCCTGACAGGTTGACCAGCAGCACGGCTCCCGGACCCAGATCACGGCCTACCGCCACGGCTCCGGACAGCGCGTGCGCGGACTCGATTGCCGGGATGATCCCCTCAGTACGGCAAAGTAGCGCGAAGGCCTCCATCGCCGCTGTATCGGTGACTGGGCGGTACTCAGCCCGGCCGGTCTCGTGCAGCCAGGCGTGTTCGGGCCCGACGCCCGGGTAGTCCAGGCCGGCCGAGATCGAGTGGGTAGGCAATGTCTGGCCGTCGTCGTCCTGCAGCAGGTAGGTCCGCATCCCGTGGATGATCCCGACTGAGCCGCCTGAGACCGTCGCGGCGTGCCGACCAGTCCCGACCCCGTCGCCGCCTGCCTCGCACCCGATCAGCCGGACTCGCTGGTCGCCGATGAAGGCGTGGAAGACGCCGATCGCGTTCGAGCCGCCGCCCACGCAGGCGATGACCGCATCAGGCAGGCGGCCGGCCTTGGCCTGAATCTGCTCCCTCGCCTCGACCCCGATCACCCGCTGGAAGTCGCGGACCAGCTGGGGGAACGGGTGCGGACCCATCACCGAGCCAATGCAGTAGTGGGTGGTCTGCACGCTCGCGACCCAGTCACGGAAGGTCTCGTTGATGGCGTCCTTCAGCGTTTTGCTGCCGATCGTCACCGGGACGACGCGCGCGCCGAGCATCCGCATCCTGACCACGTTGAGCGCCTGCCTGCGGGTGTCCTCCTCGCCCATGTAGACCACGCACTCCAGGCCGAGCAGGGCAGCGGCCGTGGCCGTGGCGACCCCGTGCTGGCCTGCCCCGGTCTCGGCGATAATCCGCGTCTTGCCCATCCGCCTGGTTAGCAGTGCCTGACCGAGCACGTTGTTGATCTTGTGCGAGCCGGTGTGGGCGAGATCCTCCCGCTTGAGGAAGATCCGGCAGCCGCCGGCTTCGGCCGCGAATCTGGGGACCTCGGTCAGCAGTGTTGGCCGTCCGGCGTAGTCGCGCAGCAGCCCGTCAAGCTCGGCGGCGAAGGCCGGGTCCGCTTTCGCTGACTCGTATTCGGCCGTGAGCTCCTCGAGCGCCGACATCAGGGCCTCGGGCGCCAGGCGGCCCCCGAACGGGCCGAAGTGGCCTGCCGCGTCCGGCACGGCGGCGGGCAGCGTGGTTGTCTGGGCCGGCGTGGTCACGAGGACCCTCCTCGGTCTGTCCGCAGCGCGGGGTGCGAGCCCGCCGTGACCAGGTCGGCGACGGCCGAGCGCGGATCCTTCCCGACCACGAGGCTCTCGCCCACTAGCACGGCGTCGGCGCCAGCCGCCGCGTAAGCGAGCAGGTCATGCGGGCCCCGGACGCCAGACTCCGCGATCTTGACGACATCGTCAGGTATGCCAGGCGCCAGCCGCGCGAAGATCGTCCTGTCCACCTCCAGGGTGGCAAGGTTCCTGGCATTGACGCCGATCACCTGCGCCCCGGCATCCAGCGCCCGGCTCAGCTCGGCCTGGGAGTGCACCTCGACCAGCGGCACGAGGCCGATCGACGCTGCCCGCTCCACCAGCGAGACGAGGGCGTTCTGCTCTAGTGCGGCCACGATCAGCAGCACCAGGTCGGCGCCGTAGGCCCTGGCCTCCCATAGCTGATAGGAACTGATCACGAAGTCCTTGCGCAGCAGCGGAACCTGAACGACGTCCCGGACCGCTGCGAGGTCGTCCAGGCTGCCGCCGAACCGCCTGCTCTCAGTGAGCACGCTGATCACGCTGGCTCCGCCTGCCTCATAATCGGTCGCCAGCGCCGCCGGGTCGGCAATGGCCGCGAGCGCTCCTTTGGATGGGCTTGCGCGCTTGACCTCGGCGATCACGGCTACGCCCTGCCCGCGCAGCGCCGCAATTACATCGCGGGAAGCGCAGGCCCTGCTCGCCGCATCTTTCAGCTGCTCAAGGGGCGCCGTCCGCTGCCGCGCCGCAAGGTCGGCGCGCACGTCGACGAGAATGTCATCGAGCACGCTCACGCGGTTCTGCTGCCCCCTCGGGTGGGTTGCCTAGCGACCCCGATCGTACCGAGGGCCCGGACGCTGCCGGGTCCCAGCCCCGGCGCAGGCCGTAGCTGAGCGCCCTTGCCTGGCTCCGGAGCGTGTGTTAGATGGCCGGGGACCATGTGCCGCAGGCGCCGCGTTTGCGGGCGCCTGCTGGCCCTGCTCACTCCGGCCGCGCCGTCGGGTCGGCCCCCGCGCTGAGCGCCTCCCACATGCTGCCGGTCGTCTTGCTGCCGGTCGTCTTGCTGCCGGTCATCCCGCTGGCGGTCATCCCGCTGCCCGCCGTCCCGCTGCCCGCCGCCGGGCCGACTGCCCCGCGCCGCCCGGCCGGCCGCTCGTACCGCGCCGACATGACCGGCAGCTGGCCAGCCCGCACCATGACGGCGAAACCGGCGGCGGCGATCAGGACCGCTCCGGCAATTATCAGCGCGCGCCAGCCTGTTCCCCCGAGCACAACATGAACGGGAAATCCGCCGAGCGAGCCAAGCGGCGCCGCCGCGCCGTTCCCCGCGGTCACTGATCCGGCCGCCGTTCCCGCCCCGGACCCGCTCGGAAGGGAGGCGCCGTCCCGTCCTGCCGCCGCGAGCGCCGCGGCCGCCGTCACCCGCCCCACAGCGATCGCAACCACCCCTGCCGCCAGCGCGACGCTGATGAGCCCGGTCAGCCTGCGCAGGACACCGCGCGTCGCGAGCACCGCGGCGAGGCTGGCCAGTGCCGCCACCGCCAGCGCGGCGAGGGCAGGGCGCACGTCCTGGACGCTCACCGACCGCACGGTGTCGGGCAGCGGCGCCGGCGCCCGGGCTATTACCCGTGCCAGTTCCTGTCGGGTCGCGAGGAATACGGCGCCCGCGCCCGCGGCACCGCCGATCAGCATTACGGCGAGTTCCCTGCCGGGGCGGCCGACTGCCCTGGTACGCGGGCCCGTCATGGTCCTCCCACCGTCTGGCTGCCTTCCTCCAGCTGCGCCATGACCTCTGGTCACGGCGCAGGCTACCTGTCACGGTAGCCTGCGCCGCACCACCGCACGCGCGCGAGCGGTCCTGTGGCCTACTATCGAGTAGTGACTTATGCCCGAGATGAGCGCCTCGCCTTGTGCGTCTTGCTCGACGAGTCGGGTCCGCAGGCACCGACGCTCTGCGAGGGCTGGCTGACGGCTGACCTGGCCGCGCACCTGGTGCTCAGGGAGCGCAGGCCCGACGCGGCGCTCGGGATTCTGGGCGGCCCGCTCGCCGGATACACGGACCGTGTACGGCGCGGCATGACGGCGCGGACCCCCTATCCGCTTCTGGTCGAGGCCATCAGGACCGGACCGCCACGGCTCTCGCTGTACGGCATCCCCGGAGTCGATGCCAAGCTCAATTTCGCCGAGTACTTTGTCCATCACGAGGACGTGCGGCGGGCGCAGCCGGACTGGAAGCCGCGAACACTCGACCCCGGAATGACTGACCTGATCTGGAATGACCTGTCCATGGCCAGGCTGATGCTGCGGAAAGTACCGGTGGGAATCGAGTTCGCCAGGGACGACCTCGAGGACTCCCCAGGCGGGCAGCACCCGGTTCGGATGACCGTGAAGCCGCGCACGCCTGTGGTAACTGTGATCGGGGCGCCAGCCGAACTGCTGCTGTGGACGTTCGCCAGGACAGGTGCGGCACAGGTCAGGCTGGAAGGTGCCGAGGCCGATGTAGCTGCGCTCAGGCAAGCCAGGTGGGGCATCTGAGCTAACGCGAAACGGAGGCAGCATGGCTGGCGTCCTTGGCATCGACATCGGCGGCACGGGCGTTAAGGCCGCCCCGGTTAACGTGGCCACTGGCCGCCTGCTGGCCGAACGGGTGAAGCTGCCAACTCCCAACCCGGCCGTTCCCGATCAGGTGGCACAAGTGGTCGGCCAGCTGATCGACCACTTCGAGTGGAGCGGTCCGGTCGGGATCACATTTCCCGGTGTGGTCTCTGGCGGCATCATCAGGACGGCCGCGAACCTGGATCGCGCCTGGATTGGCATCGACGCCGTGCGGTTCTTCGGCGATGCGACCCGCCAGCCGGTGACGGTCCTGAATGACGCGGACGCCGCGGGCCTCGCTGAGATGCGCTTCGGCTCGGGGAAGGGCCAGCAGGGCACGGTTCTCATGCTCACGTTTGGCACCGGCATCGGCAGCGCCCTGTTCTATAACGACGTGCTCGTCCCTAATACCGAGTTCGGACATATCGAGATCCACGGCAAGGACGCCGAGGCCAGGGCCTCTGAACGGGCGCGCGAGGAAGGCGACTTGAGCTGGGAAAAATGGGCCGACCGAGTCGACACCTACCTAGACAAGATGGAAGCGCTGCTCTCGCCCGACCTGTTCATCATCGGCGGCGGCATCAGCAGGAAATCGGGCAAGTTCCTGCCCAGGCTCACATTGCATGCTCGCGTCGTGCCGGCCGCGCTCCACAATGACGCGGGAATCGTCGGCGCGGCCATGGCCGCTGCAGCGCGCCGGATATAAGCGGCACGCCTTGCGTCAGGCACCGCCACTATTGCTCCGTCCTGACCATCATGGTCGCAAGCTCGGAGGAAAATAGTGCGGAAAACGACGACGATAGCGGTAGCCGCGGCGGCGCTGAGCGGAGCCCTGCTGGCCGCCGGCTGCGGCGGCGGTACAAATAGCAGCGGCGGCAGCACCGGCGGCACCGACTGGTCCAAGGCGACGTCGGTCGCGCAGGGCGGCGGGATGACAGCGCTGATCGCCGCGGCCAAGAAGGAAGGGCAGCTGAACGTCATAACGCTGCCGGCCAACTGGGCCAACTACGGCAACATCATGAAGGACTTCACCGCCAAGTACGGCATCAAGATCAATGATGCCAACCCCGATGGCTCGAGCCAGGACGAGATCAACGCGATGGTCCAGCTCAAGGGCCAGACCCGGGCACCCGACGTGCTGGACATGGGAACCGCATTCGCCATCAAGGCCGACCAGATGAAGCTGCTTGCCAAGTACGAGGTGGCGGCGTGGAACGACATTCCCGCGGCGGAAAAATCCACCGACGGGACCTGGTACGGCGACTACGGCGGCTACGTGGCGATCGGTTATGACTCCAAGAAGGTGAAGGTCCCCCCGACCTCCTTCAAGGACCTGGCCAAGCCCGTCTACAAGCACGAGGTCGCGATCAACGGCAACCCGACCCACGCCAGCGCCGCGTTCTCCGCTGTTTATGCTGCCGCCCTGGCCAACGGCGGATCCCTCGGCAACATCAATCCTGGCATCGCTTTCTTCGCCAAGCTGAAGAAGAAAGGCAACTTCGTTCCGGTCACCGCCGGCCCGACGACTGTGCAGAGCGGCCAGACGCCGATCGTGGTCTCGTGGGACTACCTGCTGGCCTCCGAGGTCGGGGCCACCCTTCCGAACTTCAAGATCGTGATCCCGTCCGACGCGAGCTACGCCGCGTACTACGACCAGGCGATCAGCGCCGATGCGCCGGATCCGGCGGCGGCCCGGCTCTGGGAGGAGTACCTCTACTCGGTCACCGGCCAGAACCTGTGGCTCCAGGGCAAGGCCCGGCCGGTCGAGCTGCCCACCATGATCGCTAACGGCACGGTGGACAAGGCGGCCAACGCCGCGCTGCCGCCCGCGCCTTCTGCCCCCCTCCAGTTCCCAACCCAGGCGCAGGAGTCGGCGGCGGAAGGTGTCGTCGCCAAGCGGTGGGCAGCCAGAGTCGGCTAGCCGATGACCACCAAAGCGGATCCGGCCGCGGTGCCCGGCCCCGTGGGGGATCCGGGCGCCGCGGCGGCGCGCTGTCCGCGCACCATCCTGCGCCAGGCGCGCGACCTCGCCGACGTGCTGCGCCCCGGCCAGCTCGGCCGGCATCGACGGGCCGATCGGCCTGGCCGCGCTCGCCCGCGAGCTCGCCGCCAACGACTGGCAGGTCAGGGACGCGATCCCGCCGAAGGCGGCGCGGGCGCAGGGACGGCCGACGACCGCAACGTGATCTTGCTGATCGACTGGCCACGTCCCTGACACCCGCACTGCATTTCCCGGTCAGTCCCCGGTCGGCTGGCCAACGCTGGCCACAGGGCTCACCGCTGGCGTGGTCAGCTTCATCCGGATCGCGAGCACGATCACGAGCAGCGCGCACAGGTCGAAGATCGCTGCCGTGCCGAACGAGTTCGCCATCGCATGGGTAAGGATCTGGTGCACCCGGGGGACCGAACCCGAGCCGGGCAGCGGATGCCGGGTGGCGGCATTGTCCGCGCGGCCGAACACGTTGACGAGGATCGCCAGACCCAGCGCCCCGCCCACCTGTTGGGTGACGTTCACCATGCTCGACCCGGCGCCGGCGTCCTCCGGGCGCACGCTTGCCAGCGAGGCCATGGTCAGCGGCACGAAGGTGACTCCCATGCCGCTCCCGAGTAGCAGCATCGGGCCGAGGATCCCGTGCACGTAGTCCGTGGTTGGAGAGATCCGGGTCAGCCAGGTCATCCCGGCGACGACCGGCAGCAGTCCGGCCACCATCAGTGGCTTGGGACCGAACCGCGCGACCAGCCGCGGTGCGAGGCGCGAGACGGCGAACAGCGCGCCGGTCAGGGGCACGAACGCGAGTCCGGCCTGGAGCGGGCTGAACCCCAGGATTTCCTGGATGTACTGGGTGAGGAAGAAGAACATCCCGAACATGCCAGCCACCAGGAGCAGCCGCGCGACATAGGACGCCGACCGGCTGCGATCGGCGAACAGCCGCAAGGGAGTGATCGGCTGCGGGCTGTGAGCCTCGGTTAGCACGAAGGCGGCAAGCAGGGCCGCGGCGGCGGCGAATGCCCCAAGCGTCAGCCGGTCCGCCCAGCCGCTCGATGCCGCGCGGATGAACGCGTAGACGAGCGCGGACATCCCCGCTGTCGAGGTCAGGGCGCCGACGATGTCGAACCGGCCTGGCTGGCGCGCCGACTCCGGCAGGACACGTCGTGCAGCAAGGATCACCGCAATGCCGATCGGCACGTTGATGAAAAAGACCCAGCGCCAGGATGCCCACTCGGTCATCATTCCGCCGAGCACCAGGCCCAGTGACGCGCCGCCCATCATTACCGCGGTGAAAATGCTGAGCGCCCTGGTCCGTTCCCGGCCCTCGGGAAAACCTGACACGATCGTCGCCAGGACCGCAGGCGAGGCGATCGCGCCGCCGACACCCTGGACGGCGCGCGCGACCAGCAGCCACGCCGCCGATGTGGCGATGCCTCCGGCGAGCGAGGCGGCGGTGAACACCGCGATGCCGGCTACGAACATCCTTCGCCGACCGAGGATGTCGCCGGCCCTGCCGCCGAGCAGCAACAGTCCGCCGAAGGTCAGCGAGTAGGCATTGAGGACCCAGGCCAGGCTGGGTGCAGAGAAGTCCAAGCTGCGCGCGATGCTGGGCAGGGCGATGTTGACTACGGTGAGGTCGATGACGATCATGAGCTGGGCGCAGAGCACAGTGATGAGCGTGATGCCGCGCCGGTCACGGCGCCGAGAAGGCCGTGTAAAAGTAGTGGCCGCGGGCTGAGTGATCGAGGAGGTGGGCACAGAGTTCCTTCCGTGGCACGGTGCTTCGAAGCCGTTGGCCCGATCGGTCGCCAACGTGCCTGGAGCGAGCTATCATCTATTCGGAGGATCCCTCCGGTAACTATACGGAGGCTACCTCCGCTTTGCAACCCGAGCAGGTGAAAACGCGATGAGGGCGACGGGATCGGACACCCAGCCCCGCGCCGAGCGCGGCATGCGCGCCGATGCCCGGCGCAACTACGAGCGGCTGCTCAGCGCGGCAGCGGCGGCGTTCGCCGAGCATGGGGCAGATGACGTGTCCCTCGAGGAGATCGCCAGGCGCGCCGGTGTCGGGATCGGCACGCTCTACCGGCACTTCCCCACTCGCCAGGCGTTGCTAGAGGCGGTCTACCGCGATCAGGTGGAGGCCCTGCGAGCGCGCGCTGACGAGCTGCTCAGGTCGGTGCCGCCCGGTGCCGCCCTCGCCACCTGGCTCGGGGATCTGCTCGAGTTCGGCCGCACCAAGCGGAATCTGACATCGGCCCTGCTGACCACGCTGAGCAAGGACTCGGAGCTGCTCTCGTCCTGCAGCAGCATGATGCGCGGCGCCGTCACCGACGTCCTCGGCCGCGCCCAGGAGGCCGGGGCTGCCCGCGCCGACACCGACCCCGCGGACCTGCTGCGGCTGGTCCATGCGATCAGCCTGACGACAGACTGGGCACCCGGTGATCACGAACAAGCCGACCGGCTGCTCGCCCTCGTCCTCGACGGCCTCCGAACTCAGCCCGGCTGACCGGCCCGTCTCGCCTTCTGCGCGCTCGACCATGTGGCCGCGCGCGACGCGGTCAGTAGTCGCGGGATGTAGAGGTAGTACCTGAGTGGCGACTTTCTCTCACCCTTAACGCCGCGCGTCGCTCAAGCGCAGCCAGGATGTTGAGAAACAGCGGGACGCGGCGCCAGGGCTTCGCGGGATCGGGGTTAGTGGGCTCACGCAGCCGTTCAATGACAAAACCGGCGTCAGCGAGGGCCTCCGTGTATGCCTGCAGCGGCCGGTGCTCGCCATGAAAAGTGACAGTCATGCTGTCGCGGGTGAATGTGTCAACGTAGCGCTCGGGCTGGAGGTAGGACCCGTCAATGACGAACGGCCTGCCTATGTCGGTCCTGTCGCCGGTGAACTCGCCGGCTGAATTGATGGGGTGCACGATCGCTATCACCAGGCTCCCGCCCACGCTGAGGATGCGTGCGATCTCCCTGACGGAGGCTGGCATGTGGTCGATGTCGTGCAGCGACATAAACGCCACAGCGCAGTCGGCCGTCCCTGTGGCCAGCGGCAGTCGAGCCGCATCGGCCACCACAGCAGGAACCGGAGCGGCCGGATGGGTCGCAGCAGCGCGGCTCATGACCAGCGAGAGATCGATTGCCAGCACCCGGTGACCCAGTGCTTGCAGATCGCGGCTCACCCGGCCCTCTCCGCAGCCGACATCCACCGTCAGCTGGCCGGCGCGCGGGACCAACGGCAAGAACGCGTCCCGGTGGAATTTCTCGTAGCTGTCCAGGCCCGTCCTGGACCAGGCGATCCATTCGTGCGCGTGCAAGTCCCAGCCTTCACCGAGCGGGCGGGTCTGGTCGTTCATCACGTGCTGCGCTCAGTCACTCAAGCCGAGCAGGGGCAGCAGGCCGGCGATTCGTTCCAGTACGTACGGAGCCCCTGCCGCCTCCAGTTCCTTCCTGCTCGCTGATCCGTTCAGCACGCCAGCGACGACTCCGGCTCCGGCCCGGAGGCCGGACTCGACGTCGCTGGGAGTGTCGCCGACCACAGCGAGCTCGCTGACCGCTCCCCCGCCGAGCCTGAGCAAGGCGGTCAGCGGCAGATCGGGCCAGGGCCTGCCGCGACCCGCGTCGGCCGGTGACAGCGCGAGGTCGATCAGGGAATGCCAGCCGAGCGCATCCAGTACCGCGTCCCTGGTGGCTGGGGAGAAGCCGGTGGCCAGGCAGATCTTGATGCCGGCGTCGCGCAGCGCAGTCAGCGTCTGTGCGGCTCCCGGGAGGGGCGCTACCCGTCCGGCCCCGACGATCCGCGCATAGTGCTCCTCGAAGGCGTTGTTGGCGGCGGCGGCTGCCTCGTCACCGAGAATTCGCCGGAACACCTCGATCTTCGACTGACCCATGGTGGCCTGCACGATCTCGGCGGCCCCGTTGTATCCGTCGCTGCCCGGGGCGAGCCCCGCCTGCTCCATCGCAGCCTGGAACGCTGACATCACGATACCTTCGTCTGCGACCGTCGTTCCCGCCATATCGAGGCATGCCACGCTGATCCTTGACATTCACGCTCCTCAGCCGCGTCCTAGTGGATCACGCAATGCCGCTCGCGGCGAACGTCTGCTCGGCGATCGCCCGGGGCGAGCGTCATACCACGCCCGCCTGGACCGGTGATCAGCACCACGGCTGGCGCGACCTGAGCCCGGAAGTACAGGCCAGGACCGGTCACCTGGCTGTACACGCCGGCCCGCCGCCGCCTCGTCGGCGGCAGCGGCGACCCGAGCAGCTGCTCAGCCCGGGCGCGCAGGTGATGGTAGGGCGCCTCGTCGACGTCGAAGGCGAACGGCTCGTCGTAGGCGTGCGTGTCGCCGATCGTGAGGCTGCCATCAAGCCGCTGTGCCAGCAGCAGCTGCGCGCCGGCGGCCGCGGCGGCCGGACGCTGCGGCGCGGGCCTGGCCCGGCCCGCGGTGCCAGGTACCGCTGTGGTCGCGTACGGCGCCTGGCGCGATCTCGACCGCGTCCCGCCCGGGCAGCCAGGCATATCCGGCGCCAGTGCACCGAGCAAGCAGGTAGTCGCGGATCGCGACGGGTACCTGCCGGGGCTCGACGATGGCGTCTCTGCTGCAGAGCAGCCCGCATGAGAACGCGCCTCTGAGCGCGGGGTTGACAGCGCGCACCGCTGCTGGATCAAGGAACTGGTAGCCACGCTGGCAGGCGTCAGGCAGGCAGGCAGCCTCCCGCAGCAGCGCCGCCTCGGCGTCATCAGCCGCCAGGGTCAGCGATCCGTGCGGCCGGAAGCCCGTGCCGGGCACGACCGCCGCCAGCTCCTCCCAGAGATCCCTGGCGCGCAATGCGAGGACCAGCTCCGCGCCGGGGGCCTGCCGCTCACCCAGACCAGCCCGAAGTTCCGCGCCGTGGCCCCGCGCGAGCCTGCCTCGCGCTCAAGCTGCACGACCTGGTAGCCGCGGTGCCGCGCCGCGGCGGCGTGCATCATGCCGAGCACACCCGCCGACCACGACGACACACGCTGCATCCGGAATGCGCCCTTCTCGGCAGGCGGTCAGGGAAATTTCCGTGCCAAGTCAAGCGTGCGCGGGTAACGCGGCAGTGAACCAGAGCCTGCCGGCCGGGAGAGGACGGCTTACTGGCCGGGATAGGAAGAGAACTGCGCTTCCCCATGCCGCGGGCGACCGTATGCGCGGGCCGGCCGGTCCCTGAGCACCTTGATGAGCACGATCCCGCCCACCACGGTGCACGCCGCCAGCGGCCAGAACGCGACCGCCGGCAACGAGGCATTTGGTGGCCAGACGGCCGCTGCCGTATCGCCGGCCAGCGCGAGCGGCGCGTGCAGCAACGTGCCCTGCGACGTGGTCAGGAGCTGCCGGTTGAACTGGTGCAACCCCTGATTCTCACCGAGCCAGCGGGCGGCCAGCGCGGCCAGAACGCCGCCAGCAAGGATCGCTGCCATCGGCGCTGGCCCATAGCGCCGCACGCCGAGCAGATAGCCTGCCAGGCCGATGACGAGTCCGCCTGCGACGCCGATCAGGCAGTACCAGGCGTCAGCTGCGATAAACGCGGACGTCTCGGGATTGACCACGTTAGCTGAGCCGCGGCCGACCACGACGTAGACCGCCCGGGGCGCGAAACTTGTCCAGGCCAGGCCGCCGGCCAGCCCGATCAGCCCGCTGCCGAGAAGGATCACCAGCGAGCTGACGAGGCTGCCCACCAGGGGGCTGGCCACTGAGGCCTGGTCGCTGCCGCCACCAGGTCCGCCTGGCCGGGGCTCGAAGGGATACTCACCGGTGATGGACATTGCCAAACAGCGTAGTTGACCGGTCAGCTAGCTCACGCACGCCGGGCCAAGCAGTTGCTTCAGGTCGGCGACCAGCGAAGGCGACGGCCGCACCCGGAGCTTGTCGTCGAGCTTGAGCACCTTGGCCCGGCTACCGGTCAGCAGGCGCAGGTGAACCTCCATCCGCCCCGGGTGAGTCCGCAGGACGTCCCTCAGCCGGTCCACGACCGGCGGCACGCACCTGGCCTCCATGATCGAAACGACGAAAGGGCCTGACTCCCCGGCGGCCAGCTCGGCGGCCCGCAGTTCCATGGCCACCAGCTTGGGCACTTCCTCGCGCCGGTCGAGCCTGCCCCGCACGAACACGATCGCGTCCTCGACGACCAGGTGCATGCACGCCTGGTAGGTCGCGGGGAAGAACAGGACCTCGATCGCACCCTCAAGGTCTTCCAGGGTCGCCGCCGCCCACGGGCTGCCCTGCCTGGTCACCTTCCGCTGCACGCCTGACAGGATCCCGCCGAGCGTGACCACCTGGCCGTCGGCACGATCTCCACGTGCGGTCCGTTCAGGCTCATCGGCAGACCCGAGCAGCTGGACCACCGAGCAGTCGGTCTCGGCACTAAGCATGTGCTCGAGCCCGAGCAGCGGATGATCGGAGACATACAACCCGAGCATCTCCCGCTCGAACCCGAGGAGCGTCGACTTGTCCCACTCGCCGTCCGGGACCGGTATGTCGAATGTTGCCGCGTTGTCCTCGTCAGCGCCGAACAGCGAATCCTGGCCGATTGCCTCGTTGCGCTTGACGTCGATCACGGCGTCGATGGCCTGCTCGTGGATCATCAGCATGCCGCGGCGCGGGGCGCCCAGCGAGTCAAAAGCCCCTGCCTTGATCAGTGACTCGATCACGCGCTTGTTGCAGACGTTGACGGGGACCTTGCGGAGGAAATCGGAGAAACTGGTGAAGCTTCCCTTGGCGGTCCGAGTCGCCACGATCGACTCGACCACGGCCGCCCCGACATTGCGCACGGCAGCCATGCCGAACCTGATGTCGGTGTCCACCGGGGTGAAATACGCCGTCGACGCGTTCACGTCCGGCGGCAGCACCTTGATTCCCATCCGGCGGCACTCGCTGAGATACAGGGCTGACTTGTCCTTGTCGCCCGCCACCGAGGTCAGCAGCGCGGCCATGTATTCGGTCGGGTAGTTGGCCTTCAGGAAGGCGGTCCAGTAGCCGACCATGCCATAGCAGCTGGCGTGCGCTCGGTTAAACGCGTAGTCGGAGAATGGGACGAGCACGTCCCAGATGGTCTTGATCGCGTGCTCCGAGTACCCGTTCGCGCGCATCCCTGCGGCGAAGGGTTCCAACTCGGCGTCCAGGATCTCCTTCTTCTTCTTGCCCATTGCCTTACGGAGCAGGTCCGCCTTGCCGGGCGAATAGCCAGCCAGGACCTGGGCGCACGCGAGCACCTGTTCCTGATACACAAGCAGGCCGTAGGTGTCGCCGAGGACGGCGGCAAGCGGCTCGGCCAGTTCAGGGTGAATAGGAGCAACTGGCTTGCGGCCTGTCTTGCGGTCCGCGTAGTCGTTGTGGGCGTTCGCGCCCATGGGACCCGGCCGGTACAGGGCGTTCACCGCTGATATGTCGGCGAACCTGTCGGCCCGCATGGACCGCAACAGCGCCCGCATCGGGCCGCCCTCAAGCTGGAACACGCCGAGCGTGTCGCCGCGCGCCAGCAGGTCATAGGTCGGCTTGTCATCCAGGGGCAGCGTCTCGAGGTCGACGGTGACTCCGCGGTTCGCCTTGATGCCGACTAGGGCGTCGTCAAGTATGGTCAGGTTCCGCAGCCCGAGGAAGTCCATCTTGAGCAGCCCGAGGTCTTCGCAACTCGGGTAGTCGAACTGGGTGATGATCGCGCCGTCGGCCTCGCGCCTCCACACCGGCACGTGATCGAGCAGCGGCTCGCTGCTCATGATCACCCCGGCGGCATGCACGCCGGCCTGCCTGATCAGGCCCTCCAGGCCGCGCGCCGTTTCCACCACCTGCTTGACCTCAGGCTCCGCCTCGTACAGCGCACGGATCTCGCCGGCCTCGCCGTATCGCGGATGATCGGGGTCGAAGAGGCCGGACAGCGGCACGTCCTTGCCCATGACGGCGGCAGGGAACGCCTTGGTGATGCGGTCGCCGAGCGCGTAGGGATAGCCGAGCACGCGAGCCGAGTCCTTGACCGCCGCCTTGGCCTTGATAGTGCCGTAGGTGATGATCTGGGCGACCCGGTCGTCGCCATATTTCTCGGTGACGTACCTGATCACGTCGCCGCGCCGGCGCTCGTCGAAGTCGATGTCGATGTCGGGCATCGAGACGCGCTCGGGGTTGAGGAAACGCTCAAACATCAGGCCGAAAGCGATCGGGTCCAGGTCGGTGATCCCCATCGCGTACGACACGATCGAGCCGGCCGCCGAGCCCCGCCCCGGACCAACCCTGATCCCGTTCCGCTTCGCCCACATGATGAAGTCGGCGACCACGAGGAAGTAACCGCAGAACCCCATCTGCTCGATGACGCCCATCTCGTAGGTGGCCCTGCTGCGGCGCTCCTCGTCGTAGCCGTCGGGGAACCGGCGGTCCATGCCCACCCAGACTTCCTTGCGGAACCAGGTCACCTCGGTCTCGCCCTGGGGCAACGGGAAGTCCGGCATCAAGTTGGCCTTGGTGAACTCCACATCGGCGCGCTCGGCGATCAGCAGCGTGTTGTCACAGCCGGCCTGCCATTCCTCCGCATCGCTGACCGCGCGCATCTCGGCCGGGCTCTTGAGGTAATAGCTGGTCCCCTCGAACTTCAACCGCTTCGGATCGGCCATGTTGGTCCCGGTCTGGACGCACAGCAGCACCTCGTGTGCCTGCGCATCGCCCGGCGCGACGTAGTGGGAGTCGTTGGTGACGAGGTAGGGCAGCGAGAGCTCGGCGGCGATCCGGCGCAGCCCGGCGGCGGACCGCTGCTCCACCTCTAGGTCGTGGCCCATGAGCTCGACGAAGAAATTTCCCTGACCGAAGATGTCACGGTAGGCGGCCGCCGCCTCGAGCGCCTCGTCGTACTGGCCGAGCTTGAGCCTGGTCTGTACTTCGCCGCCAGGGCAGCCGGTGGTGGCGATGATGCCCTTGGAATACCTGGCGAGCAGTTCCCTGTCCATCCGGGGCCTGCGGAAGTAGCCCTCGATCGAGGCCAGCGAGCAGAGCCGGAACAGGTTGTGCATGCCCTCGGTCGTCTCGGCCAGCAGGGTCATGTGGGTATAGGCGCCGGCGCCTGAGACGTCGTCGTCCTTCTGGGCCGGAACGCCCCAGCGGACCGGTTGCTTGAGACCGCGGTGCTCCGGTGCCACGTAGGCCTCAGTGCCGATGATCGGCTTGATCCCCGCCTGCCGCGCCTTCTTGTAGAAGTCGTAGGCGCCGTAGACATGGCCGTGGTCGGTGATCGCGATCGCTGACATGCCGGCCTTGGCGCACGCGGCGAACATGTCGTCAAGCCGGGCCGCGCCATCGAGCATCGAGTATTCGGTGTGCACGTGCAGGTGGGCGAACCCGCCGTCGCGCCCGCTGGCCGCCGCTGATGCCGGAATTGCCATGAAGTACCGCCTCCTTCAGGCATGCTGCCAGCAAACCAGCGCCGGGATGAGATTCGAATCTAACTCACCCTCGCGGGCGCGAGCACCTGGACGCGCCAGGCGACGCGACAGAACCTACGACTCCGCGGCGAGAAGGTCGAGCGACGCGGCGAGATCGACGGGGTAGTCGCTGGTGAACTCGACCCACCGGCTATCCGCGGGGTGCGCGAAGCCAAGCCTCACCGCGTGCAGCCATTGCCTGGTGATCCCTAGCCTGGCGGCGAGTACCGGGTCCGCGCCGTACAGCCTGTCGCCGACGCACGGGTGCCTGACCGCCGCCATGTGCACCCGAATCTGGTGGGTGCGGCCGGTCTCCAGCTTGATCTCCGTCAGGCTCGCGGCGCGGAACGCCTCGAGCGTGTCGTAGTGCGTCACCGCAGGCCGGCCGTCGGCCATGACGGCGAACCTGCCGTCGCCAGACGGGTGCCGCGCGATCGGGGCATCGATGGTGCCGCGCAGCGGATCGGGATGGCCTTGGACGAGCGCGTGGTAGCGCTTGTCGACGGCGCGGTCCCTGAACGCTTGTTTGAGTACGCGGTAGGCCCGCTCGCTTTTGGCGACCACCATCAGCCCGGTGGTGTTGGCGTCGAGCCTGTGCACGATCCCCTGCCGCTCGGCAGCACCGCTCGTGGCGATCTGGTGCCCGCCCGCGAGCAGCCCCTGCAGCACGGTCGGCCCCGTCCAGCCGGGAGTGGGGTGCGCGGCCACGCCGACGGGCTTGTCGACGACCACGATGTCGGAGTCCTCGTAGCTGACGATCAGCCCCGGCACCGGCGTAGGCGCAGGCGCGGCCGGGACGGGCGCGGCCGGGGGGAGCGTCACGTCCAGCCATTCCCCGGCCGGAACCCGGTCGGACTTGCCCGCGGGCCGCCCGCCGACCAGCACGGCACCAGCGCCGATCAGCTCGGCGGCACGGGTCCTCGACAGGCCGAACATCCTCGCGATCGCCGCGTCGAGCCGCTCGCCGTCAAGACCGTCTGGCACCGGCACCCGGCGCTGGACGGGCGCAGTCACGCCCCGCCGCCGCCGCGCGGGTCAACCGGCCGCGACTCTTCCGACCGCGGGGCTGGCTGCTGCTGATCGGAGCCTGCGTCGATGCTCACGCCGCGGACTGCGAGGAACACGGCGAGCAGGCCGCCGCAGACGATGCAGGAGTCAGCGACGTTGAAGACGGGCCAGTGCGGTACCTGGATCCAGTCGACTACGTAGCCACGGAACGGGCCGGGTGCGCGCAGCACCCGGTCGGTGAGGTTGCCGGTCGCGCCGCCGAGCAGCAGGCCGAGCGTCACGGCCCAGGCAAGGCTCTGAATCCGGCGCGAGGTCCGGAGGATAAAGACGATCACCCCGACAGCGATCACGGCGAAGACAACGGTCAGCGACGGCCCGATGCTGAATGCCGCGCCCGGATTGCGGGTTACCCGCAGCTTCAGCAGGCCACCGAGCAGCCTGACCGGCCCGCGAGCCGACAGGGTGGCCACAACCACTGCCTTGGTGATGATGTCGGTCACCAGCACGGTCACGGCGACAGCGAGCAGCACGGCAATCCGGCGGCGGTGCCTGGTCGGCGAAGTCACGGAAGCTATCGTGCCAGGCTCCTGCCTGTTACTTGCGAGCGGTTTGCTGGTCAGCGCCGTTCCTCTCGCTGCTTGCAGCTCACGCACAGGGTCGCCCGGGAGAACGCCTGCAGGCGGGCCTTGCCGATCGGCTGACCGCACGACTCGCACCAGCCGTAGGTGCCTGCGTCAATTCTCGCCAGCGCCCGCTCGGTCTGCACAAGCAGATCGCGCGCGTTGTAGGTCAGCGAGAGCTCATGCTCCCGCTCGTAGGTCTTCGCTCCCACGTCGGCCTGGTCGTCGCCGGCATTGCTGACGGAATCGCCTAGCCGGTCAGCGATGTCCGATTCGGCTTTTTCGATCTCTTCCTTCAGCTCTGCGGCCTCGGCGGCCAGCTGGGTTCTGACCTTGGTGATTTCGGCAGCGGTCCAACGCCGCTCGCCCTGCCGCACGGGGAAGCCGGCCGCATCAGACTGTGCTGCTGCAGTCATTACCGGCCTCCCCTGGCGCAGACCTCATGATGATCTTGGTTGACAAGCGTCACCGGAGGATAAGTGCTCCCGTACCGATTCGCAAACAGGCCCGGGCGACGACTCGGCCAATCCCGGCAGCTCAGGCTGGCACGGCCTGGCCGCAAGGCGGGCGGGCCGGGTCAGCTATCGTGAACGCTGCGCGGGCACATACGGGGGTGTGCTGATTGAGGGGCAAGTATCTGCGGTGCGCGACGTGAATCGACCGGCCCCCGGACCAGGCCATCTGCCGGGCGGGCCCGATCCGCGGGCTGGCGCCGTTCTAGCCGCCGTAGAGCAAGAGGTACTCGGCCGCTGGACTGACCGGGCTGTGGCCAGCCGGACGATGGCGCTGGCCAGGAAGGCCGGTCGGCCCCCCTGGATCTGGGACTGCGAGCCGCCCGCAGCTTCCGGTTTGCCCGGAATTCAATATGTAAGCGACCAGGCCGTCACGGACGCCTACAGGCGGATGAAGGTGATGCAGGGCTTCGCCGTTCCCCGGAGCGGGGGCCTGGACTGCCACGGGCTGACAGTCGAGGTCGCCGTGGAGCGGAAACTCGGTCTTTCCGGCAAGCCAGACATCGAGGCCTACGGCCTCGAGCGATTCAATGCTCGCTGCCGCGAGTCCGCGATGCGCCACGGCGACGCGTTCTCGGATCTGAGTACCCGGCTGGGCGCTTGGCAGGATGCCGAGTGCCGGACGATGGAGGCGGCATTCATCGAGTCGGTATGGTCGTCGCTGCAGCAGCTCTTCGATGCGGGCCTGCTGGAGCGGAGTCACCGGGTGACTACCTATTGCCCCCGGTGCCAGACCCCTCTGTCGGCGTACGACCTCGCCCATCCTGACGCGCACGTGAACGCGGGCGGTAGCGGGGCGCTGGTGCGGTTCCGGCTGGCTGGCGTTCGCGGCGGCGCGAACCCGAGGCTGCACGGTGCCGACCTGCTTGTCTGGACCACTAAGCCGTGGCGGCTGGTCTGCAACGCCGCGATCGCCGTGCACCCGCACCAGGTCTATGCGCTCGCCCGCCAGGCCGGCCGTGACGACCGCGTCATTGTGGCCGAGGCGTGCCTAGCCGACGTGCTTGGCGATGACTGGCACGTCGCCGCGCGGATCGGTGGCGCCGAGCTAGCCGGAGCCAGCTATCATCCCGTGCTTGACTTCGCCGGCGCCGACGGGCCGCGGCCCGTCGTCGGCGGCTATTTCGTGACCGTGGGACGCGGCACTGGCCTGCAAGATCTCGCTCCTGCCTTCGGCGCGGACGACCTCGCCGCCGCTGTCACCCACGACCTGCCCGTGTTCGACCCGATTCTTCAGGACGGCCGCTTTGCCGCCGACCTGCCGATCGTCGGTGGTGCTTTCTTCGCCGACGCGGACAAGATCGTGACCGCCGCGCTCTCGGATGCTGGCGCGCTCGTCGCGACGCGCCAGCACGAAGACCCCAGCCCGCAGTGCTGGCGGTGCGGCACGCCGCTGCTCTCCCGTGCCCTGTCTGCCTGGTACATCAGGTGCACCTCGATCACGGACAAGGTGCGGGCCACCCGCGATCGGATCGCCAGAGAACCTGCCACAGGCGGCGACCAGCGGCCTGCGGACTGGACGAGCGACGAGGCCGACTGGGTCGTGTCCCGTACGAGGTACTGGGGCGTGCCACTACCGTTCTGGGAGTGCTCAGCCGGTCATCTGACGTGCGCCGGCTCGCTTGCCGAGCTGTCCGAGCTGGCAGGCAGGGACCTGGCAGGCATCGACCCGCACCGGCCGCAGCTCGACGAGGTGATCATCACTTGCCCGCAGTGCGGCGCACCGGCACCACGCGTGCCCGAGGTGCTTGACGCCAGGTATGACGCCGGGTGGATGCCGTTCGCGCGGCAGCGCCAGGCCGCGGGCACCGCGCTTGGATCGGATAACGGACCTCAGGCGCGGGTCGTCGCAGCGGATGCGGGCCACGCAAATGGGTGGCTGGCCGCAGCGATGACGATCGGCGCGGCGACGCCCGGGCGGCCGGCGTTCAGCTCCGTGCTCTGCCTCGGAGCGGTGCTTGATGATAGCGGGCGCACGATGAGCAGGCGACTGGGCAACCTGGTCGAGCCGCTGCCGTTGATCGAGCGTTACGGTGCCGACGCGGTCCGGTGGTTCTGCACCGTGTCAGCGCCGCTCAGTGCACCGAAGGCACTGTCGGAAGCGGAGCTCGAGCACATCGCGGGGACGGTACTGGGTACCTACTTGAACACCGCGGCATTCTTCCTCGACTTCGCGCAGACGGCTGGCCGGCCGGCAAGCACCGGCAGTCAGGATGGGCTGCGCGCACCGCCTCCGTCGGCACGCCCGCTGGCCGACCAGTGGATACTCAGCGAGTTGCAGATGCTGGTCGCCGAGGTAACCGCCGGGCTGGAGGAGTTCAAGACGGCGGCGGCCGGTGCGAGGATCGCCGGCTTCCTCGACGCGCTGTGGACCTGGTATGTGCCGGCCTCGCGCGGCCGGTTCGGCGATGGCGCGCGGACGGTCGGCGGGGCTGCCGCGATGGCCACCCTGCGGGACTGCCTCGACGTGCTGACCAGGATCATGGCACCGATCACGCCCTTCCTGGCCGACTACGTCTGGATGCGGTTGCAGGAATGTGACGGACGACCCGGCGCGCCGGACTCGGTGCACCTGACAAGCTGGCCGGCCGCGGATGAGATCCCTGGCCTGCCGGCCGGGCTGCGCGAGCAGGTGGCGGCGCAACTGAACGTCCGCTCTGTTCAGATCGTGTCGCCGGACCAGGAGCCGACGCTCGTATCGGCGGATGCAGGATCCGAATCGGGGCGTCCGCGGGCAGGTTGGGCTATCGCCACCGAGGGCGGCGAGATGGTGGCGCTCGACGTCGCGGCTGACCTATAGCGTCAGCAATTCGCCAGGCAGCCCGGTGGGCGGTTCAGCTGACCGGCAGGTCGGCGGTCTCCTGATCCGGCTTGCATGCCTTGCACGGCACGCAGCCACCCTCGGTGGCAGCCTGCCTGGTCATCACCTCGAGGTCATCGGCGGACAGAAACCGGATCAGCAGGCAATCGCCTCTGTGATACCTGGTGATGCCGGGGACGACACTGACCTGCGCGGAATCGGCGGACGCTGGCGGCTCAGCGGCGGGAGCCTGCGGGTGCGGCTCGGGTGGGGAAGCAGCGGCAGATGGCCCTGACAGGTCGGCGGCCGGCGGCACGGCCGCCGAGCCGGCCGTTGACGCCGCCGTGGCGCGCTTCGGCTCGGCTGGCCTGCCGGGCTTCTGATCGCTCCTTGCGCCGCCTGCCGCGTGCGTCGCGGGCTCTGGCTGGGCCCCGCCGCCTGCCGCGCGCGTCGCCGACTCTGGCTGGGCCTCGGTGGCGCCGCCTGCAGCGCCTACCGCGTGCTGTTTCTGCTGCCGCTGGTCGTCATCGGGCGCGGCAGGAGCCACGGCGCCCGCCGGGGTACCGGCTTCGGGCGGCGAAGTGGCTGTCGCGGCGGTCGGCCGGTCGCCCGCTGCCGGCGCCGCCGCACTCGACGCCGCCCTGGCAACGGCAGCCTTGGCCGACTCCCGCTCAAGCCGGGACGCCCGGTGGTGCTCAGCCCGATCCTGGTGCTGCGCAGGCGCTGAGTCAGACCGGTCCTTGCTGGGAGCCGCAGGTTCAGTCCCGGACCGGTCCTGGCCGGTGCGGTCTGATCGGGCGGTGCTCGCGGCACCATCAGCCGCAGCTTGGCCCGCTGACTTGTCAGGGTCGGTGCCACTCGTCGCGGTGCTGGCGGCTCGCTTCGATGGCTGCGCTACAGGCTCGGCGACCGGCACTTTCGTCCTGACGCCAGTCGCCCTCTGCTTGCCGCCGGGCTGGCTCCCGGTATCGTCGCCGACCTTGGCCCGCGCCCCGGGAGCCCCCGGCGCCGCGGGCGCACCGGCGGACGCTGCTGCCACTGGAACGGCTGCCGCCGGGCGCGCTCGTCCCTGATTGTCATTGCCCGCCCGGACGGTCGGGGCCGCCGATGGCGGAGCCACTCGAGCACTGGGCTCGCCGGCGGTCTCGGACACTCCCACGGCCCTGGCTACTACTTGCTCCAGCGGTGCGCTCTTGGCCGCCCCGCTCGCGGGCAGCGCGGCCTCGGGCGCCGGCCTGCCGAATATTTCCTGCCGGAAGCTGATGACGACGCCAATCAGCAGCAGGAACGCCAGCACGGCGACGCCAATCGAGATCGCCACAAGCAACAGGCTGCCGGCAACGACACCCGTCACCAGCAGCCCGATTGCAACGAGCACGACCGAAAGGACAACGCCGAACCGGACCACGCTCGAACTCCGACTCCGCTCTAAAGGCTAGGCCCTGCCTGGGCAGAACTCCGGCTACCGACGGTCGTGCTGACCGCTGTCGGCCGGGCGGTAGCCGCCATTGTGACCCATCGGCTCAGACATCCCGGAGAACGAGCCACCGGACGGCCCGCCGCGCATGTGACCGACGCCGACGGGAACCGCTGGCTGGGGACCGGTGGCCGCCACGGCTGGGAACACGCCGCTGTCTGCGGCGCCCGCCTCCAGGTCGCGTAGCTGGCCTTCGAGGTAGGCCTTCAGCCTGCTCCGGTACTCGCGCTCGAACGCCCGCAGGTCGTCGACGCGCCGCTCAAGCTCCTCGCGGGACTGCACAAGCGAGCCCATTGCCTGGCGGTGCCGCTCCTGGGCATCCCGCTCGAGGCTCTCGGCCCTCGCCCGCGCATCGCTGGTGATTTGCTCAGACTGGCGGCGTGACTTGGTCAGCAGGTCATCTGCCTCGCGGCGCGCCCGGCTGAGCGTCTCGTCGGCCTCGCGCCGCGCATCGGCGATCGCCTGGTCGGCGGTCTGCTGGGCCAGTGCCAGCACCCGCGCCGCGGTATCCATGTTGTCCTCAGCCGAAGACTTCATCATCGGCATCGGCTCAGGGCGCCGTTCCGGCTCCCGCATTGGCTCGCTCGGCATCAGCTCAGGGCCGTCCATGTGCGGCGAGCTCAGCGGCGCCGCCACCTTACCCCCGCGGAGCACCTCAGCGAGCTTGGCGCGCAGCTCCTCGTTTTCCTGGATCAGCCGGTCGAGCTCAGCCTCGACCTCGTCCAGGAAGGCGTCCACTTCTTCCTCGTCGTAGCCAGGCCTGAGCCTGGTCGTGCTGAACTGCTTGTTCCGCACATCCGCGGGCGTCAGTGGCATGTTCATGTCTCCTTGGCGCGTGAGTCCCCTAGCAGGCTACCTGCATCAGAATCTGCTTACTACCGATAGCAACACAATGATCACGAGAAACAACAGCGTGTAGCTCAGGTCAAGGGCAACACTACCGAGCCGCACAGGCCGAAGGTAGCGCCTTAGGAATCTCAGCGGCGGATCCGTGGCTGTGAAGATAATCTCAGCCACTCTGGCCAGGATGCCGCTCGGGCTCCATGTCCGGCTGTAGTTCTGCAGCATGTCGATGATCAGGCGCCCGATGAGCAGCAGCAGGTACAACCACAAGATGTAGTAGACGACGATCAGGAAGATCCTCACGGCCTCACTCCGACCCGGCGCGCGTCACGCCCGCATTCGCGCCGCCACGTGATGCCTGCCCGCATGCTCTTGACGCTGACCGTTTCTGACTCTGGCCGGCCACGGCTCCTCGGGTGAGGAACCTGACCGGAACTAGCTCTGATTGAAGAAATCCCGTTCCGCGATCCTGGCCTTGTCTTCGGCCGTGACCTCCACGTTGGCCGGCGAAAGCAGGAAGACCTTGTTCGTGACCCGGTCGATAGAGCCATGCAGCCCGAAGATCAGGCCTGCGGCGAAGTCGACGAGCCGCCGCGCGTCGCTATCGATCATCTCGGTCAGGTTCATGATAACGGGAGTGCCCTCGCGAAAGTGCTCGCCTATCGTCCGTGCCTCGTTGTACGTGCGCGGGTGCAGTGTCGTGATCCTGGCCAGGTCAGTGTGAACGGTATCGGAAGGGGAACGCTGGTCGGGCCTGCCACGGCCGTCATCAGCGACGTACCCGCCGTTCGCCTCAGGCGCGCCAGCGTGATCGGAGTACTCGGTGACGTAGTCACCATAGTCGTCTGCCTCACCGTACTCGTCGGCGTAGGGCTCGTCGTAGCGATGGTCGTCTTCCACCAGGCCGAGATAGACCGCCATCTTGCGCATTGCGCTGGCCATCGTCGTCAGTCCTCCGTCATGCGGCTGTGTGGCAAACATCGGCACAACCCAAGCTCACGCCGCGTGCCACGCGTCGGACATTACCTGACGAAGGGCTGCCGGCCACCGAGCAACGCCGTACCGACACGCACATGTGTCGCACCTTCGGCGATGGCCTCCTCCAGGTCACCGGTCATGCCGGCGGAAATGATCGACGCGTCAGGATGAGCGGCGCGAACTGCGCTGGCGACCTCGGCCAGCCTGCGGAATGCCGGCCGCGGCGGCGCGCCGAGCGGCGCGACCGCCATCACGCCGCCGAGCGTGAGGCCGACCTCGGCTGCGACCGCATCAGCCAAGCGGGAAACATCGCCAGGCGCGGCGCCACCCCGCTCGGCTAGTCCGGGGGGGCGACCCCCCGGAACCCCCCGCTCGGCTGACCCGGGGCCGGGCTCGGGACCGAGATCGACCTGAACCAGACACGTGATGACGCGGCCGGCGGCACGGGCCCGGGCGCCGAGGACCTCGACCAGCCGCAGCCGGTCAACCGAATGAATCACGTCCGCGTACCTGACGACGCTCCTGGCTTTGTTCGCCTGCAACTGGCCGACGAAGTGCCAGCGCGGTCTTGGATTCAGGTCATCGCATTCCGCAGCCTTGCGCGCCGCCTCCTGGTCCCTGTTCTCGCCGATGTCGGCCACGCCGAGCTGGACGAGAAGCCGCACGTCAGAGGCAGGGAAGGTCTTGGTGACCGCGATCAGGGTGACGTCGTCAGCGGGCCGGCCAGCCGCCTGGCAGGCTGCCGCGATCCTGGCCCGGACGGCCTTGAGGTTGGAACGGAGCTCGTCAGTACGGCCGTTCCCGCCTGTCATCTCGTCATCATTGCCCGAGCCAGATCAGGCCGGCGAATCGCCCTGTCGTGCCGTCCCTGCGGTAAGAGAACAACTCGGCTGACTCCGCCGTGCACCGCAGGTCATCGGCGACGCTGGCAACACCCAGGCCGGCCAGCTGGCCGCGCAGGCCTGCCCGCACGTCGATTCCTGGCGTCCCTGCCCGCGTCGTACACGCCGACCCGGGTACCGCTGCGGCGACCTCGGCGCGCATGCCGGCCGGCACCTCATAGCACCGACCGCAGATGGAGGGTCCGACGATCGCGTGCATGCGCCCGACCTCTGCGCCGGCCGCTGCCATTGCGGCGATCAGCGCTGGCACCACCCCGGCGGCCATGCCAGGGCGGCCGGCATGCGCGGCGCCGACGATGCGGGCCGCTGGGTCGGCGACTAGCACAGGGGCACAGTCCGCCGCGAGCACGCCAAGCGCCACGCCTGGCGAGTCGGTGTAGGCGGCATCGGCCTGCGGGCTCGCGTCCCCCCGCAGGCCGCCGGCCCGGGGTGCGCGCAATCCGGAGACGTACACCACACCGGCTCCGTGCACCTGGCGCATCCAGGCCAGGCGCTGCGGCCCCGGCCCGATCGCCCGCAGCGCACTGGCCCGGTTGCTGGCCACCGCCGCCGGATCATCACCGACGGCGTCGCTGAGGTTTAGCGTGCGGAAAGGACCTGAGCTCACTCCCCCGGCCCGATCGGTAAAGAGCACGCTGACGCCCTCGCAAAGAGGCTGGGGCCGCGCCGGGCCGCGCATGGTGTTGGCCGGCTCGCTGAGCCAGCTGCTCATTTCAGAAAGTCGGGCACGTCGAGCTCGTCGTCTTCCTCGAAGACCACTGACTTGCGCCGCGTACTCGGACCGTCGCCAGACCCGGAACCTATACGATCGGCGCCGCCCTCGACCGCCCCGTCCGCCGGCCGTGGCGGCGGCACCGATTCGGTTGCCGAGGCTGGCGGCAGCTGCGGCTCAGCGGCCTTCGTGCCGTTTCC
>Ga0209240_1000077_pt1 | contig 35048 bp, 30 predicted proteins | sample GraSoi_2013_80cm_FD_185828 | JGI IMG/M metagenome (GOLD analysis project Ga0209240, IMG submission 185828) | Grasslands soil microbial communities from the Angelo Coastal Reserve, California, USA - Sample 9_17_2013_80cm (SPAdes) (version 2) | ecosystem: Environmental > Terrestrial > Soil >...
ATGCTATTATGAAGAGGTCTGACTTCTCCTGCCCGTGCTTCATCGGCTTCGACTCCTCGCCTTCCCGATGCGGACCGCTCCATGACTTCTGAAGCGGCCAAGTAGGAGATCTCCCGGTTCCCGTGCACAGAGCGTACCTACATGCCAGGTTCTAAGACCACGCAGGGCCGGACAGTCACTCGCACTTACGTTCCTGTCCGTGTTGCCTTCCGCTACGCTAACAGCGTCGGCACCCTGAACTAATTTAAAGATTTCGCGGCTCAATGGCTGGCCTGCAAGCTCCCCTGTCAACGCTTCGGCTCGCATCTCGCGATGCGTAACGCATGACTCGGGGCCAGTGTGGCTTGCTATTCCTTTACTGTTAAGGACTTTCACCTTTTACTCTTTGCGCAGTCTCCCGGCGCACTAGCGTGCTTTATTTTCCGTTTCGTGCACCGACCCCAATTCCGCACTCTAACGGTCTCGGCCTCGAAGTTTGCGGGTTCGCAACCGTCTCTCACCCCGGATGACGTGAAGAATCAAGACACGTTTGCCATCATACCGATAAAAAACCCGACAAGGCGTTTCGATGATCTGGCGGTAGCGAGAATCGCGCAGCTCCGGCGGGATCGAACCGCTTTCCGGATACCGCTCCAATTGTTCTACACGCTCTAATACTCGTTGGACTAGCTGGCGCGCAGCCGCCGGGTTATCAAGAGCGATATAGTCTGCGATCGCATCCAAATCGCTCACTGCCGGCTCGGTCCAAACTACTTTAGCCATCGGGCCATTCGCCTCTTCGCCTGCGCATGCGAGACGGTGCGCCCTTCTTCTACGGCGCGCTCTCCGCGGGCGATACCTCGGAGTATCTCCAGTTGTTGCTGGAGCTCATCAAACGTCGCCACGTCGATCAAATAAGCGGCCGGCCTTCCGTGTTGAGTGATGAGGATAGGCGTTTTCTCGTTGGAAAGCTCGCAGAGAATCTCGGTCGCTTTACGTTTGAGAGTCGTGACAAGTTCGGTCCGCACAGAGTGATACTAAAGTGATACTTTATCGAAATCAAATTCGCGGGAAAGTGATTTCGAAAATGGTTACGCCAATCCCTCCGGATCAATTCAAAAGCCAAAGGCGACCAGCGCAAAAACAAAGACCGCGAATGCGATACAGTAAACGCCGAAGAATTTCCAGCGCCCGGTTTCCAGCCAGCGAGACAGCAGACGCAACGCTAACAGGCCGGCGATGAAGCTGGCGACCATGCCGATGATTCCCGGCAAAGCCATCGATACCAGGCTGGACACTTTGGTTGCCTCAGGATTAGTTTTCGCCAATCGCAATAGCTCCCGCGCAATGGCCGGCGGCGTAATCACGACCGCCAAGGCAAAACTAAAAATTTCCATCCGCGTTCTACCCACACCAGCCAGTAAACCCGTCGAGATGGTCGTCCCCGAACGCGAAAGCCCCCGGAAAGGGATGCAGACTCCTTGGGCCGCCCCGACTATGCATGCGGTAGAGTTGGAAATGTCACGCCCTTCCCTCGGTCCCGGTTCGCGGAGACCCGACACAATGACTAAAACTCCGGTGATCAATAAAGCAACGCCCAGCAACGGCAATTCGGCGAACAAGGTCTCTATGTCGGCTCCTTTGAGGAAGACCTTTTCGGTGATCAGTAGTAAGGCCAATCCGACAATGGCACTACAGATCGTTGCTAGAACCACTTGCTTGAGGATCGTGAGAAAAGCCGCGCCACTGGAAAAATAGTTTCGGCGCCAGGCATTCCAAAAGTAAACGATCACGGCGAACATCGTTCCCGTATGCAACATCACTAGTATAAAGCTCCATTCCGGACTGGAAGGATCTAGACCTAGTAACTTTTCCACTACGATAACGTGAGCGGAGCTCGATACCGGCAGCAATTCCGCCGCTCCTTGAACCAATCCCAATAGCAAAATCTGCAGCAGATGTTCCATGAGTTTTCCTGAGAATCGCAGGCTCTTTCGACGTTCCGGCTTGGAGTTGCAACCGGTTTTTACCGGCGCGGCCAAAATCCAGCCTGAAACTGGCCGGCTCTCAGCCCAATCGAGAAATTACAGAAATGCCATTGTCATCACGGCTGCGCCACTTCCGCTAAATATCGTCGCCAACTTCCGAACCGTGAAATGTCTTCTGCCTGTTGCACCGCGATAGACTCGCAAAGAAAGCCTTTTACCAGCCCTCCATTCTGTAATCGAAGGGTTCCAATAGAAAGAGGAGGCGGGACACTGTCTACGAAGCTTCCGAAGGCGTCGTACGTCATTTCCCATATCTCTACGGTGATGGAGCTCCCGGTACCGGGCTCCGTTCGAACCAGCCCGGGTTTAGGCGGGTTCGTCTGCGGCAGCGCATAAAGCCGGTAGTCTGGAGCAGTACCGGTGGTTTCAACCAATATCGCCCCGCGTTCGGTTAATTGATGGTTAAGAGGAAGACCGGAGAGATGCGCACCTGCCACCGCTATCTGAGCCATTTTCCGGTGTGAACAGGGCGTTGAACCTGCTCCCGTTGGATACGTTACCTTACTACTACCCAGAAAAGGTTTCAGAAGACAGAGATAGCGCTCTGCCAACTCCAGAAGCCCCCGATCCGAGAAAGCTGGCCCGATGAGAGTCACACCAAAAGGAAGCCCCTGAGCACTGAACCCGGCTGGAACAGCAACCCCGGTCAGATCAAGGAGGTTCATGAAATTGGTAAAGGTTCCAAGCCGGCTATTGCGAACGATCGGGTCGGCCTCAATTTCCTCGATCTTATAGATGGTGGGCGCGGTCGGAAGTAGCAGAACGTCTGAATGCTCCCAGATTCGTGCCGCTAATTGTCGGTAACGTTCCAAGGCGTATTGACCCTGGAATGCGTCAACCGCTGAGAAGCTTTGTCCTCCAAGAATAATGTCGCAAACAATCGGATGAACCGCATCCCGGTTGTCGTTGATGAACTGTCCGACGGCGGCGAATCTTTCCGCAACCCATGGACCTCCGTACAAAAGCTTAGCTGCTTCAAGCAAAGGTGCGATATCGATTTCGACTGTGGAATTTCCCAACTTCTCCAGCCGCCCAACAGCCTCGCGATAGAGCGCTCTGAAAGGCTCGTCAATCAGATCTAGACTGCTCAGAGCCCCGATTCTTAACCGGCTAGGAAAGCCCCATGGCTGCGATTTTCGGGAATAGGGATCACCAGCATCATATCCAGCGGCGACTGTTAAGACTGTCTCAGCATCACTAGCAGTCAAGGCCAGTACGCTCACGCAATCGAGCGATCGACAAGCGGGAACAACCCCACGCGTGCTTAAAAGCCCTCTGCTCGGTTTGAGGCCGACGATGTTGTTGAATGCCGCTGGCACCCGACCCGAACCCGCCGTGTCTGTTCCTAGTGCAAACGAAACTAATCCGGCGGCGACGGCGACAGCTGAGCCCGAGCTTGAACCTCCAGAGATGTATCTGTGGTCAAAGACCGAGGAACAAGCCCCGTAAGGCGATCTCGTGCCAACCAAACCGGTGGCAAACTGGTCAAGATTGGTTTTTCCAATCAGAATCGCTCCAGCCTCGGTGAGTCGCTTAACCACCGTTGCAGTTTCTCTCGGAAGGTAAGAAAACGCAGGGCACCCAGCAGTCGTCGGTATGCCGGCTACGTCAATGTTGTCTTTCACGGCAAACGGGATACCGAAGAGTGGCTGATCGGCTAAACCAGCAAGCAGCTCCGCAGACTTCAGCACTTCTGGCTCTGGGATCAGATGAATCCACACCGGATTGTCGTTGAAATGTTCAATTCGCCGGAATACTTCGCGCACGACGTCGAGCGGCTCGAACTCTTTTCGGCTATAACCTTCGCGCAGCGCGCCAATCGTAAGCGCCAGTCCTGAAAGATCCTTCATAGCGATGTCTCAAGAATGAACAAATGTTGTCCTGGCAAAACCGGGGCTGACTCCTGGCAAAGTACAGTGTGAATTCTTCCTTCTTGAAGAGCGCAGATCTGTATCTCCGTCTTCATTGACTCAACAATCGCTACCGGCTGACTCACTTTCACAAGATCACCGCCAGCGACCAGTAGCTTCCAGACGCTTCCCGCGAAGGGCGCATCAATAAATAAACAATTCTCTGGAAGGGTGACTACCTGTTGAGACTCCGGTTCCTCTGCTTCAACGATCGGCGCAAATTCGGTCGCAGCCCAACGCTCACGCTCGGCTTCGAATGCGGCTTGCTGCGTCGACTTGAATTTAGCTGTTTCCGGAGCAATCCGTCGCAGGAAATCATTGTAATCGCGAAGTCGAAATGTTTGCTCCTCAATGTCGATATGGAACTTGCCTTCAAGAAAGCTTTCTCGATTTCGAAGAAGCTCCGCCGCAGAAACCGGATAGAAGCGGATCTGATCGAAAAACCTCAGCAGCCATGGTTCGCTGAAGTCCTTTGTGCGACGGAAGCGGTTCCAGACCTGAACTGTCCGCCCGACGAACTGGTAACCGCCTGGTCCTTCCATTCCGTAGATGCAAAGATAAGCACCACCGATGCCGACCGCATTCTCCGGGGTCCAGGTACGCGCCGGGTTGTATTTCGTTGTGACTAACCGATGCCGCGGATCAAGTGGAGTAGCGACCGGAGCGCCCAGATAGACATCGCCAAGACCGAGTACCAAGTAACTCGCGTCGAATACAATCTTCTTAACCGCTTCAATACTGTACAAACCGTTCACGCGACGAATGAACTCCAGATTGCTCGGACACCAGGGTGCATCGGCACGGACCGACTGCATATACTTCTGTATTGCGACTAACGTCGACTCATCTTCCCAAGACAGAGGGAGATGAACGATTCGAGTAGGAACCTCTATCTCATCGGTCCGCGGCAACTTCTGCTCAGCCTCTAACAACTCGTCCAGAAGCTGCGTCAGATGAAGCTGGGTGTTGTTAAAGTGAATTTGGAGGGACCGAATGCCTGGCGTGAGATCAATTACACCCGGTAGCTGCCTGACTAATAGCCACTGCATTAAAGCGTGTACTCTGAATCGCAAATTTAGGTCCAACACCATCGGACCATATTCAACCAGGACGTAGGAATCGCCGGCACCACGGTACACAACTCGAGGCCGACCTTCTGACGGTTCTATCTCCGCTAAGACCGCCTCATCTACAGCAGCAGCTTTAAAATCGGTTTTCACGGCTGCAGGCGCGTGCCACGGCCGAAGAGTTTCGATTTCCACCTCCTGCTTCTTTTTGAGACCCTCAGCTTCAGCAAGACTAAGTCTGCGAAAACAAACTGTATCGCCCGCCTTTAGCTGTCCTAGCTTCCAGAGTTCAGCATCGATGATTGCGGCCGGACAAACAAAGCCGCCGAGGCTTGGACCATCGGGCCCAAGTAGTATCGGCATGTCCCCGGTGAAATCGACCGCCCCGATCGCGTACGCATTGTCGTGAATATTCGATGGATGCAGGCCGGCCTCGCCCCCATCTCTCCTCGCCCATTTTGGTTTTGGGCCAACCAATCTCACACCCGTACGGTTCGAGTTGTAATGGACCTTCCATTCTGCAGCAAAGAACGTGTCGATGTCATCTTCGGTAAAAAAATCCGGCGCCCCATGTGGTCCGTACAAGACCCCCAGTTCCCATCGGTCCGTGTATTTCGGAATGAAAGATTCAGTACCGGAGAATGATGGCTGAACTAGGCAGCGCCGGTCTCTCTTTAATCTCAGCACATCGCCAGTTCGGAGAGCGCGGCCTCCGTGCCCGCCAAAGCCGCCTAAGGCAAATGTCGACTTGCTCTTGAGATAGTCAGGAACATCCAAACCATCACGGACCGTTAAGTAAGCACGCATGCCAAAACTGGTGATTTGTCCAACTCTCAATGTTTGGCCCGCTCGAATCTCAATTACACTCCAGAAAGGGACTTCCCGATCATCCAGTGTCGCCCGCATCGGCGCTCCGGTGAGACAGGCCGCGCAATCGGCGTTGAAGAGTAACGTGGGACCAGACATGGTTATTTCTAATCCTGCGGCGTCACTAGAATTCCCGACCAGTCGATTACCGATGCGGAAGGCGAGCGTATCCATCGGCCCGGAAGGAGGAACTCCCACAGCCCAGTAACCTAAACGTCCGGGATAATCCTGCACGCTGGTCTGAGTACCCGGCTCGAGTACATCTATCGTAGCAGGATGAAATTCGAACCCGGCCAGAAGTCGCGTGCTGACCTCGCCAGCTCGAAAGTCATCATTTTCTAAGACATCTAGAAGATACGCCTGGTTAGTCTCCACCCCGTAGATTCGAGCCTGTGCCAGCACTCGCTTGAGTTTACTCAGTGCCTCTTCCCGACTTTTACCGTTCACGATGATTTTAGCGAGCAACGGATCATAGTAAGGAGAAACCTCGGTACCTGTTTCAATCCAGGAGTCCACTCTGGCGTCAGAATCAAAAACAACTTCGGTCAGTAGGCCGGTGCTGGGCTGGAAATTCTTATTTGGGTCTTCAGCGTAGATTCTCACCTGGATCGAATGCCCAGCCGCGGAAGGAGCTAATGTTTCAAGCGAAGGCAGATCGCCAGCCGCAAGGCGAATCATCCATTCTACTAGATCAACTCCGGTAACTTCCTCAGTTACTCCATGCTCAACTTGCAGCCGGGTATTAACTTCGAGAAAATAAAACTTCCGAGCGACCGCATCATAAATAAACTCGACGGTCCCAGCCGAGGCATAGCTAACGGTCCTGCCGAGCCGGGTCGCGGCATCAAAGAGCCCTTGACGAGCCTGCTCACTGATTCCGGGGGCCGGTGTTTCTTCGACGACCTTTTGATTCCGGCGCTGGATGGAACAGTCACGCTCGCCTAACGCCAGAACTTTGCCTTCGCCGTCCCCAAAGATTTGCACTTCGATGTGGCGCGCGATCGCCAAAAACTTTTCCAAATAAACTCCTGCGTGCCTGAAATTCGCTTCTCCGAGGCGTTTGACCATCTCAAATCGCTCTACAAGCGCATTCGCGGTGTGGCAAAGTTGTAGCCCGATTCCCCCGCCGCCCGCCGTACTTTTGAGCATGACCGGATACCCGATCTCGTTAGCCGCCGTCAAAGCGGCTTCCGCGTTTGCCAACAAACCAGTGCCGGGAAGAAACGGTACCCCCGCCTTAGCGGCCAACTCACGAGCAATATGCTTCAGTCCGAACGACTTAATCTGCTCGGGGGTCGGACCGACGAATCGAATTCCCGCGCTTTCACATTGATCGGCAAAATCCGCATTCTCGCTGAGAAACCCGTAACCTGGATGTATAGCTTGAGCACCAGATTCTTTGGCAACTCGGAGAATTTGCCCCGCATTCAAATAGCTTTGACTCGCTATCGCCGGGCCGATGCGGAAAGCTTCGTCCGCCATCGCCACATGCATCGCATGCGTGTCCGCGTCGGAATAGACTGCCACCGATCGGATGCCAAGTTTTCGCAATGTCCGTATAATTCGACACGCGATTTCGCCGCGGTTCGCGATCAGGACTTTCTCGAACATGGATGTTGTGCCCTAGCTCCAAATCAGCAACCGCACCGGCGTAGGATTGTAGGCGTTGCACGGGTTGTTCAGCTGCGGGCAGTTCGAAATCAAGCAAATAACATCCATCTCAGCCTTCATTTCCACATAGCGCCCCTTATCCGAAACGCCATCCTCAAACGTTAGACCGCCCTCGGGAGTGATCGGTACGTTCATGAAAAAGTTAATATTATGTGTGAGATCGCGTTTACTGTAGTCGGCACCCCACTTGGCGATCGTCAGGAGAAATGTGTTCCGGCAATTATGCATGTGCTTTTTATCGATCGCATATCGCACCTGATTGCTTTCTGCTGCACACGCTCCACCGAGAGTATCGTGCCTTCCACAGGTATCGGCCACTATGGTTAGCAGCACGTTGCCTTCGGAAGAAATCAGTCTGGTTCCGGTGGTTAAATAGATTGCACCCTGCTCCCGAATCGTATCTTGGGCGCTGTAGCGGTCCCACCGGTCCCGAGCGTTGTAAAAAAGCGTGTCGACGGCTTGGTTGCCTTCCAAGTCAACGATCCTGAAAGTCTGTCCACATTTGATCTCATGCATCCACCCTTCGCCCGACGGCAGAGTGTAATCATAGACTGCCTGTTCCGGTTGCAGTTGGCTCTCGGTATAAATCAATGTACTCACAAATCGTCTGCCTTTCTTCTTTCCAGGGTATCCGTCATCGAAACAGGGCTTCCGTTAGTATGAACCCCCGTTGATTTTCGGGACATGAGTTTCGACACAGATCGTCCGGGGCCGGCGGATCAGAGTTCCAGACCGTTAGTCTCACCGGTCGGGGGTTGTATTCCGGCTCAGGATCCATCGGATGCTGACAGCTATTGAGCACTACCAGCACGTTCATCTCCGCACGCAGATCGACATAGCTTCCCGGCGGAGAATTCTCCTTTTCGAATTTCAACTTCCCCTCTTGATCGACGGTAACTCTGCTAAAGAAGTTTACGTTCGCCACCAGATCGGGCTTGCCCAATCCCCACTTGCCGAGCTCGATCAGGAACTGATCTCTCGCGTTCCGATAAAATTCGTTACGCCGCTCCTGAAAACGGGAGACTCCGTATTTCTTTTGCACCATGGCTGCGGTGGAATGACCCGCCAGTGGATCGTGCCAGCCACAGGTGTCCGCCGAAATCGAGCACAGTACGCGACCTAGGTCGCTAAACAAAACATGACCGGCTGTGAGTTTGGCCGTGTGCTGAGCTTTCAGTGTATCTGGCAGGTTCAACCGGTCCAACAAATGATCCCGATTGTAGAATAACGCTCCCGCGTTCGCTCCTCCTTCAACATCAGTTAAGCGAAGGGACCGATGGCGTTTCAAAACGTAAGACCACATCGCGCCACCTGGGATGGTCTCTTCGTATACGATGCGATCCTCTGGAATTTGTCGTTGAGTAGTCATATGTCCGGAAAATCTTATTGCTGTTTTCTGCCTGGATCCTTTGCTGGCAGAGGATGGAGCGGTGGGATGATCATGCTGGTCAATGTTAGTTTTCCCGCCTTTACCCCTTTTATCGCCATCAGTTTGTCAGCGATTCGTTTCAATTGGTTAGCCGGCCCCTGGACCAACAGGACTTCCATCCGGTGATTATCCTGCAATTGCACGTGTAACGAACTGATCACTTCATCGACGAAATTTCGCTCAAGCTCGGCTAGCCGCTGCAGAAGGTGACCTTTCGATTCGTCATAGACGATCGTGATGGTGCCGGTCATGATGCTGTCTCCTTTGTCCTCTTCGTGCTCGAGTGCAAAATGGGTGATCATATCCGCGATCGCCTTGGAGCGGCTCTCAAGGCCGCGCTCCTGCACCATTTGATCCAGTTGGCGAAATACTGCATCCGGGAGCGAGACACTGATGCGTTGAACTTTCGCATCGGATTGGCCATTCTTAATTTCGGGTTGCGCCTTCATCGGGGAAGACTGCACAAAAAGAATCGGTCTACGAGCACCACTCTAAAAGAAATGTGAATTCTGTTGGGGAAAGCTTTTCCCAATGTTCAGGCGACAAGGGTGGCACTTCAGTTTTGGCGTTTTCAGTTAGCGAGGTCACACTGTCAGCGATCTCGCGGAAGAGTTGCTCGCCATTTTTTGCCGATCCTTGCGACGGTGAACCGGTTACTCCGTTCAGGCTAGTCTGAGCCACCGGATAAGAGAAAACGGCATCCCTAGTCCGGTCGGGATCATCTTGAACCTGATCCGTTCGTACTAGCTCAGGCGCGAGAAAGAGCATCAAATCAGTCTCGGCCCGGTTGGCATGTAAATCCTCCGCGTCGCCTATAAAATATTTCCAGATCGGCGGCGTCAGATTGAACGTATTCTTTGCCCCAATCTGCAAAGAGCCAAGGTGAGCCAATCGGATCTGATCGACTGCCACCCGCATGGAAGCATCATTACCAAAATGCGAATTAATCAATAGCAATCGCTTCCATCCGGACGCGGCAGACCACGCCGCGATTTGTCGAAGTGAAGCGATGAATGTTTCGTGTTGGAGCGAAAATGTGCCGGGCCATTTGCTGGTGTGACCCGCCGAAACCGAGTAGGTAATCGCTGGTAGTACAGGAACGCTGGTTTTCGCAGATGCATACCAGCACACTGACTCAGCGATCAATGTATCCGTGTTAATTGGCAGATGAGGTCCATGTTGTTCCGTGGCGCCGAGCGGTAGAAGCAACATGCTTCCGTTCCTCTCACAAAGCTCGCTGATTTCAGGCCAAGGCAGGTTTTCGAGTAAAATCGGCTCCCCATCCGCAGCAGCACAAACTGTTTCAAAACGGCCGTCTTTTTGCCTAATAACCATGGGAGAGAGAGTCGTGTCTTTGGTGCCAATTCACGTTTGCGAGGCTAAAAGAGCCTGGCGTACCTATCGACTTCCCATTGGCTCACTTGCTGATGGTATTCTCTCCATTCTTCCGCCTTGTACGTAATGAACTCTTTGCGCAATTCGGAACCCAGTACCTGTTCGATGAATGGATCCGCGCTAAACGCCTCTACGGCTTCATCCAATGTCCGCGGCAATTCGAACAGGCCGCGAGCATCGAGCTCCGCCCGTGAGAGCTCGTAGAGATTCTCCTCCACCGGTTCTCCCGGATCGATTCTTTCGCGAATCCCTTCGAGCCCCGCTACCAAAGCCAGCGCAGCCGCGAGATAGGGGTTGCAAGAACTGTCAGCATTTCTTGACTCGACCCGACCACCACCCATCGGAACGCGAAGCGAATTCGTTCGGTTGTTCCTTCCGTAAGAATTGAAAACTGGTGCCCAAGAGTAGTAAGCCATCATACCGCGCCGAACCAGTCGCTTGTAGCTGTTAACCGTGGGAGCCCAGGCTGCGCAAAGCGCCGGACCGTGTTTTAGAATACCACCGATAAAATGATACCCCAGTTCAGTAATTCCCAAGCCTCGCGGATCCTCTTCTGGCGGACAGGCAAACATGTTTCTACCGGTCTCAAGATCGTAGAGGGACATATTGAAATGGGCGCCGCTCCCAGTCTTATCTGCGAACGGCTTCGGCATGAACGTCGCCAGAAGACCCTCCTCGGCGGCGTAATGCTTGGCCATATAACGGAAGAAGGTGTACCGATCGCACATCGTCAGAGCGTCAGCGTATTTGAAGTCAAACTCGAACTGCGAATTAGCGTCCTCGTGATCAAAAGAATAAAGATCCCAACCCAGATCGTTAATTGCGGTCGCCATCTTATCGAGCCAGTCGTAGCGATCCATGAACCGCTTCACATCGTAGCAACTCTTGATCAGGTCATCGTCGGAATTGGGCATCTCCAGTTTCCCCTGTTCAGTCATACGAACTACAAAGACTTCGCACTCGATTCCTAAGTGCATCCCCAGTCCAAGCTCTGCCGCTTGCCTCAGAACCTTCTTAAGCGCTACCCGGGTATTGATCTCGTACGGTTTTCCTTTGAACTCATTGTCAGCCGGAAGCCAAGCCACCGCGGGATTCCAGGGAAGAATCATCACACGATCAAGGTCCGGTACCGAACTGATCTCGTCGTCGTTCGGACGTTGACCTAGTCCGTCGAGAGCGTACCCAGTATAAAGTTCAGAGCCATGTGCGAAGTGGTCAAAGTGGTCGATCGGAACAACTTTGCCTTTGGGCACTCCGTGCAAATCCACGTATGCGCCCACGCAATATTTCACGCCCTGAGACTTCAATGTTTCCCGCTGCGTTTGAATTCTGTTTTCCGCGGTGGAGGTATCGGTTTCCATCTTATGCATTGATAAAAAAGGTCTCTTGCTCACTAAGCGGCTCACTCAACATCATCGCCCACATATGTCAGCCGCAGCGTGGGGAGCTTGTCGGCAGCAGCTTGTCCGGCTGGGTGAATCAACTCCTCGAGTCGTTGTCTCACTGCCAGAAATTCCGGGGAAATAAATTGTTCGGCCGATCTTGGCCGCGGGACAGGAACCTCGATTAGTTCGTCAAGCCGTCCAGGATGTGCCTTTAGAACCAGGATCCGATCTGCCAAGTAAATGGCTTCGTCCAAATCGTGTGTAATGAAAACAATAGTGACATCTACATTCCGCCAGATTTGCAAAAGGTAGGATTGCATTTGGCACCTGGTTTGCGCATCGAGAGCGCCAAATGGCTCATCCATTAGCAGCACTCGCGGCTGCGTTGCTAGCGCTCGTGCAATTGCAACCCGCTGTTTCATACCGCCCGAGAGCTGATGAGGATAAGCGTTCTCGAATTTAGACAGGCCAACCATGGCGATCCATTGTCTTGCTTCCGACTCCCTCGCGTCACGAGAATGCCCCGTCATCTTCAATCCGAACATGACGTTGCCCTTGACGGTTAACCAAGGAAACAGGGTATAGCCCTGAAAGACCATCCCTCTCTCCGGACCTGGGCCAGAGACGCGCTTCCGGTCAATTAAGACTTCCCCTTGGGTAGGAGCTTCCAAGCCGGCTAGAATGCGAATCAATGTCGATTTACCACATCCAGACGGGCCGATGACACAGAGAAACTCGCGCCGGTGTACCAAAAAATGGATATCCTCCAGCGCAACCACATCGCCTTGAGGACCTGAGAAAGTCTTGCCAAGATTAGCGACTTCAAGAACCACCGGCCGCGCCTTTAACCGGTCGAACCGGGCAGCAACCTCCGGTGGCTGAAGACGGTAGTCGGGAAGCTCTAGTTGGCTCATGATGCAGTGAGCTCCGTTTCCGAAGGTTCTTGAGTGGGCTCAGCTGGTTTGAGCACTGGGGCAGAGCGCGGCTTTTTCGGCATCTTTGCTTTTCCGCTGGAAGTACGGGTGTAGGGAAAGAGCACGCCGCGAAACCAGGCGAGAAATTGATCCGTGAAAAAGCCAAGCAACCCAATCAGAATGATAACGGGATAGACCGCATCAAAATTGCGCCATCGTCCCTGCGTCTCGATGAACTCGGTTAGGCCGGTCTTAACACCAATTAATTCTGCAATGACTAACCAGGTCCACGACCAACCCAGTAAAATTCGAAGGTCATTGTAAAGATCTGGCAGAATCCCTGGTACGACCACATGAGCAAACAACTGCCGCGGCCTCGCGCCCAGCGTTTGTGCCGCCTCGAGGAGCGAATGATCAAGCTGCCGGGTTGTCTTTGAGATCACTAACACCATCTGAAAGAAGGTTCCGATAAAGACCAGAGAGATCTTGGGGGCATCGGCAGCTCCAAAAGCCGCAACCAGCAATGTGCTGAATGCCGGCGCCGGCATGTAACGGAAAAAATCGATGAATGGTTCCAGTAACTTGGTAAAAGCCGAGTAAGTCCCCGCCAGAACGCCAATCGGAACGCCGAAGAGACACGAAAGTAAGAAACCTCCCCACACGATTCGAATCGAAATCAGCAAACGTTCGAAAAGCGACAATTGGCCGATCTGCTCCCCGTCGGTAAAATTGTGCCAGCCGGTTAGCAGTACTTCGTGTGGCGCCGGTAGATAAGACGGGTTCGATGGATGTCCTTGCGGAACCAGATTAAGTAGTTGCTGCGTCGGAAGTCTTCTGATGTCGAAACTCTGGCTCTCGGCGGATAACAACTTCCAGTTCTCCCGCACGATTTCCAGATTCTCCGCACGCAAAGGCGGCGTTCGTGGTATCAGCACACCGGTTGCAATTCCTTTCCAAATCTCGAAAATGGCAGCGTCGTCTTCTCTTTGGTTAGATCGAATCCAGCCGTTGGAGACCGCTAAAGACGCCAGTTGTCGCAGCTTTTTCTGGTTCTCGCGACGGGTCAGCACGCCACCATTTTCACTGCCTTTCGAGCGTTCTTGAAGAATACCTTCGTTCGCGTTGCGGATAGCTTGTTGAAAGACGCTGAAAAAGTCCTTACTGACATGGTCCCCGGCGATGTAAACGGTCGAGACATCCGCGCGGTCAGCCGAAATCTCGAGCCGGATATCCGGGTGCCAGATGAACGGTACATAACTAACCATGCACCACAGCGCGAGAGGCAGAAGGAACGACCCCGCCGTTAGCAAGCTAGCTCGCCGAACGTTAAGCTCTTCCCGAATCTTGAACCAGGGCTCTTTCCGGTCCATCCTCTTTTTGATTCGAACGATCGACCACGGACGGAGGAGACACACCCCATCGCAAACGAACTTAAGGATTACTTGCTGGCTGCCTTTGCACCGGCCGTTTGAGCAAATTCGGTGGTCAAGCTAGCATCGAGGTAGCCTTGAAAATCAACGTGCTGCTTATAGACGCCGTACTTGACGTTGAAATCGTCTACGACCTTGGTCGAACCGTAAACTGAAGCAAGACCGTCTGCTTTCTTCCAATGCTGCAGCGCCTCCTGCAATTTCAGAATGTGTGTGCCTTTGAGAAAAGGTTCATATTCCTCCGGCTTCACGTTGTCGCGCGCCGCTAAGATTTTCAATGCTTCATCCAGGTTTGCTGGGTCTTCGAGATAATCGACGATGCGATACCAGACCTTCACGAATTTTGCCCAATCAGCGCGCCGTTTCTCCAGATTTTCTCGAGAGACATAGACAAGATCATAAATTAAACCAGGAGCTTGAGCCGACGTATAGATCGGCTTAGAACCTGGCACCGTCTTCATCGCTTGTCCGGAATTCGGTTGCCAGGCCGCAATTGCATCAACGGCGCCAGCACCAAGGACTTGAGGTGTCTCATTGGTCGGGGTGTTGACCAACGTCACATCCGAGTCTTTCATCCCGTTCGATTCCAGAGCGTTCAGCAAGAGCAGATGGTCAACTAGTCCTAACTCAACTCCGATCTTCTTGCCCTTTAGGTCTTTAACGGATTCAATGCCCGGCTTTGCCACGACCATATCGTTGCCGCTTGAGTAATCCGTTATGATGATCGCTACCGAAGGCTTGCCGGCCGAGCCGGTTACTAACGCGTCTCCATTGGTCATGCATACGGCGTCCGCTTTACCAGTCGAGAACGCGTCCATAGAAGGTGCGTAGTCGTACCACATCAGCTGTACGTCGAGCCCCTCTTGCTTAAACCAATCCTTCTTAGCTGCAATATCGAGAACGACCCATCCGGGCCAGTCGCTGTAAGCGACCTTCAGAGGCTCGGCTTTAACAATTGAAAACGAAGTTAATGACGCAAGGCAACAGAGCGTCACTCGCCGAAGAGCGAAATAAAATAGTGGATGCCGGTTCATAGAGCGCGGAAGTTTTTAACCCAGTATTACGAAGTTATATTTTCGTAATACTTTCCGAGCACTGACCGTGCCAACCGGATCCGGTCACTTCCCATCCAGCGTATCCTCGAGTTAGCCAGAATCCGTTTTCAAAAATCGCCCGCCACCCGGACGCTTTTTGGTCGAGCGGTTGTTTTTGCGACACCGCCACCCAATCGCGCCGGCTTCGCGAGACACAAGGTCGCTCCACAAAAAACAAGCGCCGGAAGAATTCCCGGCGCTTGTGAAACAATCAGTCCTCAGATCGGTAAACTAAAATTGTAACACTACGTCGAGTCCGAGAGTCCATTGATCACGATCCGTATGCTGGTCGAACGGAGAGAAGGCATCAGTCAATGCTCGGTCGTAGCGAACTTCGGGTCGAATTAGTAATCCAGCCAGCGGCTTCGGCACCGGCGGTTTGATGGTGACCCCTCCGGTCACTTCGAGATAAGTGGTTTTCCCTCCTCCAAAAGTACTCGGATCAGGAGCAACCGAATCACCTCGTAAAATATGGATGAAATCGTTGTTCGCTCGAAATTGACCGACATAGAAATTTTCCGCGTCACGCCAAATCTCACCCCGAACGCCAAGGATCAACCAATCATTGACGGCATAGGTCAAGTACTGGGCAACGCCTCCCCCCCAGGCGGAAATTGATTCATCGTAGATCAGGTTCGCATCCGTAATGGATGTCAAAGCCTTCGTAATCTTCCAGGTCGTCGTGATATCACTCTCGTAGCGGTAATCATGATTGTTGTCCGGATTCTCGGGTCCAATGTGAGAGAGCCCCAGGATCGTAAGGTTGCCATCGAGCAAATTAAGGCCGACACCGGCCTCGATCGCGATTGAGCCGTTGTTATCTGTAAAAGCGATGTTTTCGCCACGGTCGACACCAAAATAGAGGTCTAGGTATTTATTTACGTGAAAAATGGCTAACCCGCCAAGATGCGTTAACGGAATTCCGAAGTTGAAGATATAGCTGTGGGAATAGAAAACGTTAGTGCGTGGATCTGTCGTTTCCGCGGATGAGAGATCCTGATACTTGCCCAATTTTAGATCGAGACCTCCGGTGCTACCGATCGGAATGTGGAAACTGGCGCTTACCTCCGGGAAATCAAATTGGATCCGGTCGTTGGTTAAGAGGTCCAGCATCCCTGTAGCTTTGGTATAACGAGCATCGCTGCCTTCCATTGCCCAAATTTTGAAGCCCCAATCGAAACCAGTTGCATTGGGATCAAGTGTACGCTCGCCAACGAGAGAGACCTGGTTCAGGAGCGGTTCGTTGGCGCGGTCCGTGAACAGATGCCCAAAGTTATGGTTGTCAATCGGCGAGTCAGGGTTTCCGGTAATACCCCCCTCTATCCAGCCGTATATTTTAAATCGCGGTTCAGGCGGCTTCGGCGTTTCCACCACTTTTTTTACCTCCTTACCGTCAGGGACTGGAGTTGGGGTTGTCGAAACAGCCTGACCAAAGGATGGCGGACAGTAGGTCAAAGCGTAGGCTGCAAAGCCTAATGCAGCAGTGACAGCGAGCCGATTTACGACCCTCATGCAATAGTTTCCTTCTAAAATGTGGGAGTGCTTGGGCGGGAGGCCCAAGCTGCTGTTGGTTAAGTGGTTAAGTAGGCGCGCAAATAATGTTAGCGCACCCGGAGGCGGAAAATCAGCAAGATGCTTGCCATGTGCTCACGAAGGCCGAGCGAAATGCATGCCGATCCGGTCAGAATAACCGTTTCCACCTGTCAAACGGCAAAACAGAGAGCTGCCACTCTCGTAATGAGGGTGACAGCTCATGCTCATCTACTTTTTCCTAAGAAGCGACTCGCTTCAGCGAACTCATGCGCGAGACGGGACTAGAACCGGCTTTGCCTTCTTCTTGCTACTCCCGAGGAAGTGGAATGCCCCATAAATACCCCACACTGCCGCGATGCCGAGAGCAATAAAAGGTTCTTTATAGCTCATACCGGCGACCGAGAACGGCCCAACCAAATAGAAGAGCATACAGAGCAGATTAGCAAGCAACCCGAATACCGGCACCACCACGTGTTTGAAACCGTGGAAGCTATGATGCTCACGAAAAGCGACAATCGCGATGATGCAGGTCATCATGTAGAGCAGGAAGGTGCCGAAGTTGCTGGCTAACGTAATGACCAACAAGCTCTGCGGCATATTGGCCGCGGCATCATGCGGGTAGATACCGAAACTGTACCAAATATTCTTAGGAAGTGCGTTGATCGCGTCCGTGGTTTGAGCAGCTCCCCCGCAGAAGTAGAACGCCACGCCGAAGATGCCGATGATGATCGAGATAATGGCGAGCGTCCAAATGGCTCGATGCGGAGTGAGGTTCTTCGGGTGGAGCGCGCCAAGGTTAGCTGCGAGCTCTTCGTCTCGACCCATCGCGTAAGTCACGCGAGCACCAGTGTTCATGCAGGCCAACGTCGTGCCGATCAGCGCCAAAAATACTGTGCAGGCTTGAATCATCATGAACCACCAGCCAGCGCTAGCGCTGCCGAAAACCCACGTGCCGACGATCTGCATCATATCGCCAATTGGCGCCGGAGACGCGGATGCCGTAACGGCGGTGTACCCACTATTCAGGAAGAAATTCGCTCCGAAATATTCGAAGAGATAACAAAATGCGCCCTGAATCACCAGTGACAGCAATACTGCCCGCGGGATGTCGCGCTTCGCATTCTTTGCTTCCTCGCCCATCGACGTGACCGATTCGAACCCGACCAGAATCAGGATGGCAATACACGCCTGAACGAGGACGAAACTGAATCCGTGCGGCGCGATCACCGAAGCGGCATCGGGATGAAATTCGAAGGTATCCGTCGGATTCTTAGGATCGGCCCCTTTGTCAGTGGCGTGATCCGAAGCATAGGTCAGGGTATAATCCTTGTCGGTGCCGTCTGCATTCTTCTCGAAAACGAAATTTCCATCCTTGTCTTTGACCGGACCGGTGGTTTCAACCCCTTTATCATCCTTGGTCGTCGCCGTAGCGATGACCTTCGACACCGGTGTCCCATTCGGATCCAGCGTGATAGCTTTGGACCCTTCGCTGTGGTTCACCCGATAAGCGATCGCGATCACCGTAAACACGATTAGGGCCGAGATCTGAATCACGTTGATGGCCAAATTCACTCCGGTTGACGCGTTGACTCCGGAATACGCAATCCACGCGACGAAAAGCGGGAACACGAGGCAAAACAACATCATCAGCAGCGGACTCGGCGTCGCAGAGCTGAATACCGAAGGAAATAGCTGTCCCGCGAGGTAGCCGAACAGGATAGCGGTGACCGCAACCATCACACCGGGATAAATCCAGTAGTAGAGATGGCTGGCCCACCCAACCGTGAACTTCGCGATTCGGGCGAATTTGAACGCCTTCGCCTTCGATAAGAAAGCTTGTTCGGCGAAGAAGTATGACGATCCCGCGCCGGGATAGAGTTTTGACAGCTCGGCATAAGAGATGGCGGTCGCGAAACAGAGCAATAGCGCCATTATGATGCCAAACCACATCGCGATTGCGGCCATAGGTTGGCCGTAGAGACATTGTTGAGCAAACGTTAACCAGAGAAATGCTCCCGGCGCTATCAGCGCCATCGCATTCACGGTTAAACCGGTTAAGCCAAGAGTCGGCTTTGTCTGAGGTGCAGGGGATTCTGACATACCGCGGGGTGCTTCGAGCAGTAGCTGTGCCAATTACACAGATGTAGCGGATGGCTCTACAGAGCCAGCTTCGCCGTTCGGATTTAGCCGCAAACCTCATCGGCAATTCTTGATTTGATAAAAAACGAACAGCGGTGCGCACATTTGCACAGAGATGTGGCTTCATCCGCGTGTCGACGCCCTGCGGTTGATGATCTTTCTCAGTTCACGTTTTCTACATAAAGGGCCTGCACAGGTGCCGCCCCTGGGGCATCATCTCTCCCGGCACTAACGACTTTTCGCGTGCTCAATCAAAGTTTGGAACCGCTATGGTTAAATCCTTCCACGACCTATCTGAGAAAGAGATTCTCGCTTTAGCTATCTCCCTGGAAGAAGAGGATGGAAAGATCTACGGAGAGTTTGCCGACCGGATCAAAGAGAAATTCCCTGCCACCGCTTCCGCCCTGGAGTCAATGCTTCAGGAGGAATCCAGCCATCGGCGGCAATTGATCGATCTCTTCCAGCAACGGTTTGGAGAAAAAATCCCTCTAATTAGGCGCCAGGACGTAAAAGGATTCATCCATCGGCCCCCGATCTGGTTGAACCCGACCTTATCTCCCCAACGAATTCGCAACCAAGTCCAGACGATGGAATCCGAGACCCGCCGGTTCTACGAGCGTGCTCTGGAGAGAACGACCGACGCAGGGACCCGTAAACTTCTTGGTGATCTGGCCGAGACCGAACGAGAGCACGAGCAGTTTGCAGTCGAAGAAATGAAACCAGGCGCCAAGTCGGGCGCTTTGGAGGCCGAAGATGAGTCCGCCAGAAGACTCTTCGTTCTCCAGGTGGTCCAGCCGGGCCTAGCCGGCTTAATGGATGGCTCGGTCTCGACGTTAGCGCCGGTTTTTGCCGCGGCCTTTGCTACCCGGAACAGTTGGGATGCTTTTTTGGTTGGAATCGCCGCCTCTGTCGGAGCAGGCATCAGCATGGGGTTTGCAGAAGCGCTGTCTGATGACGGCGCCTTGAGCGGCCGCGGCCAACCATTGCTGCGTGGCACGGTATGCGGTCTCATGACGACGCTCGGAGGTATCGGCCATACCCTACCATTCTTAATACCTCACTTTTTGTTGGCTACCCTCATCGCCGTGGTCGTGGTGGCGATTGAGCTTGGCGTCATCGCATGGATCCGGAATCATTTCATGGATACGCCATTGCTCGCGGCCATTTTCCAAGTCGTTCTCGGTGGTGTTTTGGTGTTTTTGGCGGGTATCTTGATCGGGTCTGCGTGACGGCGGCCCAGCCGCCAATCGTCCTCGTCGTCGTCCTCGTCCTCGTCCTCGTCCTCGTCCTCGAAGGTGTGATTTGGTGTGGAGTCGAACATGCGGACAGGTACCGAGGGTTTGTTGTCCCGAAGGGACTAAATGATCGTAGCCAGGCGATTTATTGCCTGGAATCCGTCAAACGGAAATCCCGTCCCGGAGGGCACGGTATGACCAATACCCCTCGTTTATTAGCTCCTGATTTAGAGGCGTCGTTCACCTCCCGAATCATACCGTCCCTCCGGGACGGGCCACGTTATTCAACATAACCAGGCAATAAATTGCCTGGCTACGATCAACCGGTCCCGGGACAAAAACCTTCAACACCTATCCACGAATTCGGCGTCAGGTGATTCAACAACTTCGAGGACGGCTTGCCGCGCCGTAGGACTTCGGCGAGCTCAGTCGAGTCGCTTGGCGAAGGCGGAAGCACGATTTACTCGAATCCCCCATTCCTTCTTTGCATTCGCGGCCAACGGGTGTTGTTCTATAGTCGCTTCAATCTTTCGAATGCGAGACAACCTCCCCCCAGGAATCTCCCGGCTTTCTTCAAATCCTCCGTCCAGAGATGATCCTTCTAGGGAATGCTGAAACCTTGATAATTGGACCCACAAACATGCCTTGGAAAGAACTGCGAAACCTCAATGCGAAACAATGGAACGCCATCATCGCCTGCTACCTTGGTTGGACGCTTGATGCCTTCGACTTTTTCATTCTCGTCTTTGTCGTTCCCGACATTGCTAAAACTTTCCAGGTTCATAATACCGAGGTTACCTTCGCGGTTTGGCTCACCTTGGCCATGCGCCCAGTGGGCGCTTTCTTGTTCGGCATAATGGCCGACCGCGTCGGCAGGCGTCCGGCGCTGATGCTCGATATCTTGTGCTATTCGGCCCTCGGCTTTGCCACTGCGTTCGTGCCCTCACTAGCGATCCTGTATTTTGTGCGCGCCCTTTTCGGGGTCGCCATGGGTGGAGAATGGGGCGTCGGCGCTTCCCTGACCATGGAGACAATTCCACCCTCTACTCGTGGGATTGTCTCCGGCCTGCTACAAGCCGGTTACCCTTCAGGTTATCTGCTAGCGTCGATCGCTTACGCGCTCTTTTTCGACCATATCGGTTGGCGCGGAATGTTTATGATCAGCGCACTCCCAGCTCTGCTTGTAATTTTTGTGCGGGCAGGCGTCGAGGAATCGCCAGCTTGGTTAGAGAAAAAACCCAACATCACGCAAATGGCCGGGGCGATTCCCCGCCATTTCTTACTCTTCATCTTCGTGGTGCTTCTCATGACTTCTTTCAACCTTTTCAGTCATGGAACCCAGGACATCTATCCGACCTTTCTGAAAGTGCAGCACAAGTTCAATTCCCAAACCGTGGGAACAATCGCCGCTATCGCCTCTATTGGTGCGATTTCGGGCGGCCTGGCGTTCGGCGCGTTTTCCCAGCAAATCGGTCGCAGAAAAGCCATTGTGATTGCGGCTCTTCTTTCCATCCTGGCTATCCCTTTGTGGGCCTTCTCTCAAGAGGCCACCACCTTGGCAATTGGCGCGTTCCTGATGCAGTTTCTCGTACAAGGCGCCTGGGGAGTGATCCCAGCGCATCTAAACGAACTATCGCCTGCTGAGGTACGAGGTACGTTTCCCGGATTTAGCTATCAGCTGGGGAACTTCTTCGCAGCAGGAATCATGACGCTCCAAACCAACTTTGCCGAGCTATTCGGCGGCAACTACGGCGCTTTAATGGCGCTGGTCACAGGAGTCGTCGCATTCGCGGTGGCTGGATTTGCCGGCTTTGGTCCTCAGGCGAAGGAAGTCCTATTTACCGCCGAGCCCGCAACGGCGGCGATCCCGCCGTCGGAATGACAAATGACAAATGACAGATCAGCCACCGGCTTAACCAATTTGTCATTTGTCATTTGTTCCGGCGGCTGCCGGATCATTTCAGCGGCGGCGACGCCGCCGCCGCCGGCCACTCCAGGGTTCGGTCTACCTCTTTCACCGAACGTTTGCCTACGAGAGCTAAGACATAGGCAAATTCCTTCGTCAGAAGGTCTATACACCGGGCGACGCCATCTTCACCGCCGACTGAGAGCGCGTAAAGATAAGGTCTTCCGATCATTACCGCCGTCGCCCCTCGCATCAGAGCCTTGACCACATCCGTTCCCCGGCGAATCCCGCCATCCACAATGACAGGCACTCTCCCAGCCACCTTTTCACAGATTATCGGCAGCGCATCGATCGTAGCCGGCATCGTATCCAAATTCCGTGCGCCGTGATTTGAAACCATAATGCCATCTACTCCGAGGCTAATGGCTTGATCGGCATCCGTTGGGTGTAAGATGCCCTTGAGCCAGAGCTTCCCTCGCACAATGGAGCGTAGCCAGGCGATATCTTCCCACCGGAGCGGACTGTGCAAAAGATCCATGCTACCTCTAGCGCCTCCTCCGCTCCGATTGAGCGGGGTTGACATCCCGGGCGGTAATTCGAACCCGGCACGGAATTGCCGCGTTCTGATTCCTAGAACCGGAGTATCAACGGTAACGCAGACGGCCGGGCAACCGGCCGCCTCGACTCGCCGAATCAAATCGGCGGTGACGTCACGATCGTTCTGCACGTAGAGCTGGAACCAAAGCGGTCCCGCTGCTTCTTTTACCAGCTCTTCGATCGCGACCGTAGAATTGGTGCTGACGACAAATGGAACCCGAGCTCTCGCCGCTCCACGAACACTCGCCATCTCGCCCAACGGATGCATCGTCTTCTGGTACGCTGCCGGCGCCAACAAGATTGGCGAAGGCAACTCGTTGCCGAAGAGAGAGACAGTGGTCGAAACCGAGCGCACATCTTCGAGCACTCGCGGCCAAATCCGGACCCGATCGAAGGCTCTTTCGTTATCAACTAAAGTGATCTCGTTCCCAGCTCCGCTCGCGATATATTCGTACACCGCATGCGGCAAAACCTGCTTGGCAGCAGGTTCAAAGTCCGGCAGCGCAAGAAACTGATCTAGAGGAAACGTCGATTGGCTGGATCTGGGGTTCATCAAAAGGAGCATCCGGCGCCCCTAGACCAACCTACAGTTGCTAAAAGAACCTGCAAAGACACTCGTCGACGCCTACCCGGTCCCCTTCACGCTCAACCGCGAACGATGAACCGCAAACCGCAAACGGTGAACCGCGAACTGTGAACTGTGAACTCTATATGTCTACTCCGAAACCGACCTCCGCAACGAACTCGAAAAAGTCCTCGTAGTCCGTATAGCTTAGATCTCCGCCAGCTCCTTGTTCAGCCACCCATACGTCTTTCGAACACACACCGTTCTCGACTAGAAAGGCATAAAAGTTCCCGTCGCTGTCCTCTGCAAAAGGGCAACCTGTCTCCCGATTGAACTCCTCCTTGCCGTCCCACATCGAAAACTGACTCTCCGGATCCGGTGATAACACCGTAATTGTGCCGATCTCCCCGGCACCATATTTCTTAACGAAATATCGATATTCCTCGGGGAACTTGAACCCAGCTTTTAGCTCGAATTTACCGATCTGTTCCTCCTTGATCGGACCCTCCCGCACCAAGAATTCAGAGCTCAGCTGGTCTGGGTCTTCTTCCCGGATTTCGTTAATTAAGTTGTCGAAATCTTCCTGAGTCATAGCCGATGAAAGCCATACATTGCACCATTCTTAACCGCAGCAAGTGGTTAAACGCGCCCAATTCTCGGTTTCTTTCATTTCAGGAGGAGCGTTTGTAAGGAGCCAGGAGCCAGGAGGAGCTGGGACCATGCAACGCGCTGTACCAAAAAAAGTAATCAGTAGGTCAGTATTCAGTAACCCGGGTCGCGGCATCTGATTCCGTTCAATACTGATCACTGGTTACTGATTACTGATTACTTAAAAACGAGCTCTCCCCCTGACGGAGCATGACCCCCATCCTCCTGGCTCCTGGATTCTGGCTCCTGACTCCTTCAAAGTGGCACAAACCTCGCTCTGCTGGACCCAAGCAGCCAACAACAGCCACTACCAAACCCATGTCCCCCTCTCCATCCGATGCCGTCGCGCTGATCATGGAAGCGAAGGAAAAGAAAAGCCTAACCTGGGAGCAAATCGCCACACGGGTCGGGCGCTCGCCTGTATATATCACCTCAGCCTGTCTGGGCGAGAATAGCCTCAGCGCAGAGGACGCTACCAAGCTCGGAGCGCTTCTCGATCTCGGCCCGGATATCGTCTCCCTATTGCAATCCTGTCCTAAGAAAGGTTCAAGATCGCAAGATATCCCGAAGGACCCGCTACTATACCGATTCCATGAAATCAATTTGGTCTACGGCGATACGCTCAAGGAGTTGATCCACGAGAAATTTGGAGATGGGATCATGAGCGCAATCGATTTCACTATGGAAGTAGAAAAAGTGGAAGATCCGAAAGGGGACCGGGTCAAAGTCACCATGTGCGGCAAGTTTTTACCCTATAAAAAATGGTAGAGAGTTAGAACGCGAGGGGCCCCAAGGTCGACGTCGCGCTCCGTTTGCGTTCCAGTAATCAGTAACCAGTAAATCAGTAATCAGTGCTGAATGCAGTCTAGGCGGCCCCACTGGGGCCACTGATTACTGACCGACTGATTACTGATTACTTACCCTTCTCCCGACGTGTTTCACGCCCCTGACTTTCCTGGCTCCTGTCACAAAAGCGCCATCGTTGGCCAAAGTAATGGCCGGAGTTGGTCATTTCTTTTCATTGTAATTGGGGAGGGCTTGGAAGGTCAGGCAGATCCTCTCAGAATTTAGACCTCAAAACCCGCTGGCACAGCAGCTGCTATCATAGGCAACGGCTTCATTCGGGGGGAGGTCCGAATGTATATCGCGCAAGGGATAGGCCGGTTGAAACGACTAAGGGAAAAAGGGGTCAATCAGCTGCGCATCAGGGATGCGCGTAGTCTCTGGCGAGGAAGTGGACTTGGAGGGAGTACCACTTCCTCGCTCCTATCTTAGGCACGGCACAAAGTTGGCCGCATGAAAAAAATCGAGGCGATTATAAAGCCTTTCAAGTTAGAAGAAGTCAAATCCGGTCTTGCTGAGCTAGGGATCGAAGGCATGACCGTCACAGAAGTCAAAGGCTTCCCTACCGAATTCGTTGACCAGCCAACTCGATCAGGTTTAGGAGCCCCCCGCTTCTTGCCCAAGCTAAAAGTGGAGCTGGTGGTAAGAAACGATTTGCTTGGTTCAGCGATTGCTGCAATTAAGGAATGCGCCCGGACGGACCGAAAAGACGATGGGAAGATTTTTGTTCAAGATCTCCTGGAAGTGATCCGTATTCGGACCGAAGAGCGAGGAGAACGCGCGATCTAATCGGAACTCCTGCCACCCATTCTCAAAGGCCAGCTGGCCTTTTCTAGCACTCTAATCATGCCGAAATATAAATTGGAATACATCTGGCTAGACGGCTATGCACCGGTTGCCAATATCCGCGGGAAGACCCTAGTTAAGGACTTCGAAACCTTTCCCACTTTGGAGCAAGTCCCAAACTGGGGATTCGATGGTAGTTCGACGAGGCAAGCCGAGGGACATAGCTCCGACTGCGTCCTGAAGCCGGTCGCCATTTATCCCGACAAAACCCGAGTGAATGCCGCGATTGTGATGAACGAAGTTTTGCACCCCGATGGCACTCCTCATTCTACCAATGCCCGTGCGACGATTCTGGACGACCCAGATACCTGGTTCGGCTTCGAGCAGGAATATTTTTTGTGGAAAGATGGCTTGCCTCTCGGTTTCCCGAAAGCCGGGTTTCCCGACCCGCAGGGCGAATATTACACCGGCGTCGGTTACAAGAACGTGGGCAGCATCGCACGCGAAATCGTGGATGCTCACCTCGATCTATGTCTCGCTGCTGGCATCAATCACGAGGGCATCAACGCTGAGGTGGCCAAAGGTCAATGGGAATACCAGATCTTCGGTAAAGGCTCCAAAACCGCCGCAGATCAAGTGTGGGTAGCTCGTTTTCTGTTGGCGCGTCTCTGCGAAGCTTATGGGGTGGAAGTTCAATTGCATTGTAAGCCAATCCTGGGCGATTGGAACGGTTCCGGGTTCCATTGCAACTTCTCGACCAAATACATGCGGGAGGTTGGCGGCAAAGAATATTTCGAAGCGCTCATGGCGGCGTTCGACAAGTACAAGAACGAACACATCACGGTCTATGGACCGGACAATCATCTGCGTCTGACCGGTCTGCACGAGACACAGTCGATTGACAAATTCAATTACGGCGTGGCCAATCGCGGCGCATCCGTTCGCGTGCCGCATAGCTTCATAAATAACGGTTATAAGGGCTATCTTGAAGATCGGCGTCCGAACTCCGCCGGCGATCCCTACAAGATCGCCAGCCGCATTTTGCAGACGATCGCAACGGTCTCGAAACCCAACGGCGCCTAAGCAGTAGGTCGGCTAGGCCGCGACAAAATTTAGCGAATCAGCATCGTGAGGGGACGGATTGTCCGGCAACCGCCGGATTCGCCGAATCCTTCCGCACTTGTGCGCCGCGTCGTAGCGGCGCATTTTGCGCGGTCCGCATGCTACAAGTGAAAGATACCCTGAGGGCCACCGTCCGTCTCAGCTACGACGGGCGGGTCTATAAGACTTTTCACGGGCCGGATGCCCAACAGCGTTTTGATAATGAAGTGCGGGTGCTTCGTCACCTCGAGAAGGAAAAATGTAACTTCGTGCCCAGGTTACTCGATGCGAATCCAGAGCTGCTCCGAATCGTGACGACGAACTGCGGAGCCCGGGTCGAACACTTGGATGAGCAGCGCGCCGGTGAGATTTTTGCCGAATTGGAGCCGTACGGCGTGCGTCACGACGACGCCGAGGTGCGCAACATTACCTATCGACAAACGGACGGCCGCTTCTGTGTTATCGATTTCGAATTCGCCGCGATTCTTCCGGGCTTCGAAGAACCTACCGATGGATCGTCCAAATAGCGAATCTGTCTGGAGTCGCCTACAATGGTGGGCAGCGACTGATCGCGGCAAGATTCGCCCGAACAACGAGGATTCTTTCCTGGGTTTGCAGCTTGACGCCAGAGAGGTTCATTATCTAGGACGGCACGGCGAATCATCGACGGAAACCACTGATCTTGTTTTCGCGGTCAGCGATGGAATGGGCGGCGCAACCGCCGGAGAGTTTGCCAGCAGGATCACCGTAGATCGTGTCACCTATCTCCTCCAACGATCGTTCAAACAATCCGCAGTCGGAATCGAAACTTATTTTGCCGACGTTTTCACCACCCTTTTTGACCAGATTCACCAATCGTTGACCCTCGTCGGGGAGAGTTATGAGGAGTGCTCGGGCATGGGAGCAACCCTGAGCATTTGTTGGTTCACCCGGGGTTGGATGTATTTCGGGCATATCGGCGACAGCCGCATTTACTATTTGCCAGCTCAGGAAGGGAGCATAAAGCAGATCAGCCACGACGATACTCATGTTGGCTGGCTCCACCGAAACGGTGATATCAACGAACGCCAAGCTCGGACTCATCCGCGTCGGAATGCTCTCCAGAAGGCTCTGGGCGCTCGTAACCAATTTGTTGATCCCCAGCTCGGCGCCGTCGCCTACGAGAGTGGCGATCTCTTTTTGCTCTGTACAGATGGTCTGGTCGATGGACTTTACAACGACCAGATTTTAGAGATTCTACGCTCTGCCGAGGCTCTGCAGACGGACCAGAACGTCGCACAGCGCCTGGTGCAAGCTTCATTAGAAAGTGCAGGCCGTGACAACACGACCGCGCTAGTGATAAAGGTGCTCTGAAAAGGGTAATCCGGCCAACCAAAAGCGCGGGATAATCCGGGAGAAACAATGCATAAGTCGTTGAACGGCTCAAAACAGCATACTTTTTGCTGATTCCAAGGATCTGCCCTTTCTAAATGCTTGCGTGCACATTCCGCAAAATGCAGTTTCGCAAAAAAAACCTCCAAGAAAGAAGCATACAAAATAGAAATAACTGATAACCACCATTTATGACACCAGCCGAAGTAACTCAATTGATTGAAAAACAAGGGATCAAGCTAATTGATTTCAAATTCGCGGATCTTCTCGGAACCTGGCAGCACTTTACTACCACTCTCACTGAATACAGCGAAGGCCTCTTCACCGATGGGCTCGGTTTTGATGGGTCAAGTATTCGCGGCTGGAGGGTCATAAATGCCAGCGACATGCTCGTTATTCCAGATCCAGCCACGGCTTGGGTCGACCCCTTCAATACAGAGCCGACGCTTAGCTTCATTTGTACGATTCAAGACCCGATTACCCGTGAGCCGTACGACCGCGACCCGCGAGGCGTAGCGGAAAAGGCAGAGGCCTACCTAAAAAGCACCGGTATTGCTGATACCGCATACTTCGGCCCCGAAGCCGAGTTTTATATCTTCGATGATGTCCGCTTCGATTACACGGCTAACACCTCCTTCCATAGCGTCGATAGCGCGGAAGGTATTTGGAATACTGCACGGGAAGAGTTCCCGAATCTGGGTTACAAGATCCGGCATAAAGAGGGGTACTTCCCGGTTTCACCCTCTGACACCTTGCAGGATATCCGAAACGAGATGTGTCTCGAAATGGAGAAAGCAGGTATCCCCATCGAGCGGCAACACCACGAAGTCGGTACTGCCGGACAAGCTGAAATCGATATTCGATTCTCTTCGCTCAAGCAGATGGCGGACAACATGATGTACTACAAATACATCACCAAAAACGTCGCGAAGAAGTATAACAAAGTCGTGACATTCATGCCGAAGCCGCTCTTCGCAGACAACGGATCTGGCATGCACACGCATTCATCTCTTTGGAAAGACGGAAAGCCGCTTTTCGCGGGCGACAAATACGCCGGCCTCAGTGAGACCGCGTTGTTCTACATCGGCGGTCTTCTTAAACATGCCCCCGCTCTCACTGCGATCACCAATCCAACGACCAATAGTTACAAACGGCTGGTCCCGGGATTCGAGGCGCCTGTGAATCTCGCGTACTCTGCGCGGAACCGCTCGGCAGCGATCCGTATCCCAACCTATTCACCGAGCCCGAAAGCTAAGCGAGCCGAGTTCCGGACACCGGACCCCGCGGCCAATCCTTATTTGGCGAATGCGGCCATGCTGCTCGCAGGACTCGACGGTATCCAAAACCGCATCGATCCGGGTGATCCTCTCGACAAGAATCTGTACGAGTTGCCGCCAGAGGAACTCGCCAAAGTCCCAAGCGTGCCCGATTCACTGCTCGGCGCTCTCGAAGCGCTCAAAGCGGATCACGAGTTCCTCCTGAAGGGTGATGTGTTTAATAAGGACTTCCTCGACAACTGGATTGAAATGAAAACGAAGGAGCACGATTCGTTGCGCGTACGCCCGCATCCATACGAATTCTTTATGTATTTCGATGTCTAGGCCTTAAGACATTATTCGAACCTCTAAAGCGCCCGGACCTCCGGGCGCTTTTTTTGTTTCGACGGCAGCCCATGCGCATCAACATAAGGCGGGCACCCCCGATTACCCCTGATGGGGAGGGCGGGCAGCCTGTCCGACATAGCCTCTAGGTCTAAATCCCGAATCTCTTCGGGCGTTTTGGCGAAGTCGGATCCTCGCACGCCTCGAGACCCTCCAGGCCATTTCGCGCGCAATTCACGCTCGGTCGGCAAACGCGTTCGGCTTCGCGAACGACGGATCGCGAGGACGCGATCCCTCCCCGACATGGACATTGCGACGTCACCTTCACGTTGATCCGTAAGGACATCCAATGAGAAAAGTCCGCCGATTTGTCATCTGTGATTTGTCATTTGTCATTAATTCAGGTTGGTTGGTTCTCACCAACCTCCTATGGCTAAAGGCTATTTCGCGCTCTTGTTGCATGCCCACCTCCCGTTTGTAAGGCATCCGGAGTACCCAGATTTCCTGGAGGAAGATTGGCTTTTCGAGGCCATTACCGAGACCTATATCCCGCTCTGGCAGGTGTTCGAAGGACTAGCCCGCGATGGTGTTCGTTTCCGTCTGGCCATGTCAATGACGCCGACACTTTGCGCCATGCTGGACGATCCGCTGTTACGCGAACGCTACTTAAAGTACTTGGATCGCGGGATCGCGCTCTCCAAAGCAGAAATCGATCGCACCCAAAATCAGCCCGAGTTCAATCACCTGGCTCGCTTTTATCATAGCCGGTTCCTCGAAAGCCGTGAAATCTACGCCGACCATCTTAAATGCGATCTGGTGGGCGCTTTTCGGCGATTCCAGGAAGCTGGGTTCATTGAGATCATCGCTTGCGCTGCCACCCACGGTTTCCTACCTCTCCTTGCGCGTTATCCAAAAAGCGTCTGGGCCCAGATCGCGATTGGCAGAGACGCTTATATCAACTCTTTCGGTCGCGCCCCCAAAGGCATTTGGCTGCCGGAATGCGCTTACCACGAGGGTTTGGATCAGACGCTTCAGGAGGCGGAGTTGCGTTGGTTTGTGTTGGACGCTCATGGATTGATGTTTGGTAATCCGCGTCCGCGCTACGCCATTTACGCCCCTTGTTTCACTCCCGCCGGACCCGCCGTTTTTGGTCGAGATAGAGAGTCGAGCAAACAGGTCTGGAGCGCTCAGGAAGGTTATCCGGGCGATCCGGCTTATCGCGATTTTTATCGAGACATCGGTTTTGACCTGGACCTGGACTATCTGCGCCCTTTCCTGCCGGCTGACGGTCAAAGAAAGTTCACCGGGATCAAATATCACCGGATCACGGGTCGAACGCCTCATAAACAGTCTTATGTGCCGGGCTGGGCGCATGGCGCCGTGGATCATCATGCCGGCGACTTCCTTTCCAGCCGCGTAAAACAAATCGAACATTTGGCCGGCATTACCAACATCAAACCGATGATTGTCTCGCCCTTTGATGCTGAGCTCTTTGGCCACTGGTGGTATGAAGGACCTCAATTCCTGAATCTCTTCATTCGCAAAGCCGTCTACGACCAAACCACCTTCGAGTTGATTACCCCCAGCGATTATCTTGAGAAACATGACACGCTTCAGGTCATTACGCCGAGTCCGTCGAGTTGGGGTAACCGTGGCTTTTGGGAAGTGTGGCTCGACGACAGTAACAGTTGGATTTATCCCCATTTGCACGCAGCCGCTCGCCGTATGACCGAGTCCGCCGAAGCAGTGCAAAAGGCGCCGGCAAAATGGAAAGAAAGAACGCTGCGCCAAATGGCGCGGGAACTACTCCTGGCGCAATCCAGCGATTGGGCATTTTTAATGCGAACCGGGACCGCGAAAGAGTACGCCGCGATGCGAACTCGAACCCATATCCTCCGGTTTACGCGGATGTACGATCAGCTTCGAGGAGGAGTAATCGACGAAGAATTCCTCGCCAATTGCGAATGGCGAGACAATCTGTTCCCCGACTTGCAGTGGAAATATTACTTATGAGGATACTCAGGCGGGCTTTGCCGGCTGTGCGGGCATTGGTTCCAGCCACCCTATTGTTGCTTTCACCGCTGATTTTTGCCGCTGCTGACGAGAACGAGGAATCGGGTAAGCAATTGATGTTTGTGCCGCCTCCCATCGAAGGCGTGATCAGTCTGGGTGTCTACGATGCCCACGGAAAACTGGTTCGGGTATTGAAGCAAGCTGCCGATGTAGATTCTTTCAAATCGGGTCTCAATGGATTGTTCGTTGATTGGGATGGTACGGACGGAAATGGCAAAATTGCGCCAGCCGGAAAGTATTTCGCCCGCGGGGTATCAATCGGCGATGTCAATATTTCGGGCGTTGCTTATCATCTCAATGATTGGGTCGACGATTCGCAGAATCTGAGAGTAAAAACAGTTAACTCTCCAGCCTTGTTAGACGGCCGATCTCTGGCTGCGCTGGTGGATACCGGTCGCTCGGAACTCTTGGTGGTGAATGCCGTTTCTGGGAAGGTGCAACGGTTCCCGGTAGACCCGGGCATCGTCCGGCTTAAATCGGACGGTGTTAATCTCTTGGCGGTCTACCCTGATCATGTCGCCAATATCGCAGTAGCAGACGGTGCGGTTAGTCAGGGCGACGCCCTGCCCAACATCCGAGATGCTGATCGTTCGGGACCGAATTCGGTAATCCTGACGGATCACGAAATCCAATATACGTCGGCGGGACAGAAGACGGCGATGGCGCTCCCTACCCCTGATATCAATCGGTGCGCTCTTCTAAGCTCCTCCTTGATCGTCGCCGGCCCGACCGGAAAATTGTGGCGGACAGAGGGCGATCACCTGGTTCCGGTAGAGTTGGATACCGCTGGCGAACTACTCGACCTCAGCGCAGGCGCCGGTGAACAAATTTGGCTGCTGCTCAGCAGCGGATCGAAGACCTGGCTCAGACAAGTCGATCTAGCGGCGAAAACGAGTAAGGATCTCGACCTTCCGGAGGGGTTAGCGAATGTCCGGCAAGTTTCCGCCTCAAGAAGCAACGGTGATCTTCTTTTGGACGCCGACTTGAACCCGGGCCAACGCGTAGTCGGCTTACATTTCCAAACCGTGAAAGACCAGCAATCGGTTTGGGAGAAATGGTTCGATCGTTTATCAGTACCTCATCAATACTTTGATATTCGCGGAGGAATCGTTGTACGCGCGGACAATAAGACCGATTCACCTCCAGCCATGATCCGACCCGAGAACAATCCTTTGGAAAATACGCGCCAAGCCAACTTTCTCTTAAGCGCGGTGGCCGACAATCAGGGAGTACATTTGGCTACAAACGACGGATTACCTTTGCTCCAGATCGCAAAAACCAAAGGGGTTAATCAGGTGAAATGGGAGCCGAATGGCACCAACGGAATGAAAGTCTACTTTTCGGATGGCGCTGTGGTCGAAGAATACAGCATCACCGGACTCGAACATTTGTATCGTTTTGACGCCGGCAGCTTTTGAGAAAGGAGTACAAGGAGTACGAGGAGTTCAAGTAGTCAATGACTCGCCGACCCTGAACTCCTTGTACTCCTTGTACTCCTCGAACTCCTTTTATGCGCGATATCATTTACTTCGACTTGGAGACTCAACGAACGGCCAATGATGCTGGCGGCTGGCATAACAAGCAGGACATGAAAATGTCGGTCGGCGTCACCTACAGCACGGCTTTGGGCGAATATCGGATTTACTCAGAACCACGAGTCAACGAGCTGATAGATCAATTGCTCAAGGCTGACTTGGTCGTAGGGTTCAACATCTTGAACTTCGATTACGAAGTGCTCATGGGCTATACGATTCTCGATCTACCACACCAGCTGAGAACGTTGGATATACTGGTTGAGATCGAAAAGCGTATCGGCAGCAAACCCAACCTGGACAACCTGGCTATGGCGACGCTCGGAGTCGGCAAGACCGCTGGAGGTGTGGACGCAATAAAGTGGTGGCGAGAAAAGCGGGTGCTCGATATCGCTCAGTACTGTTGCTTCGACGTTAAGGTCACCAAAATGGTGCACGAGTTCGGGACCGCTAACCGAGAGCTGTTTTACACCGATAAGTTCAACCGCCGTCAGCGGATGGCAATTGATTGGCAATGATCCAACCATTGCGCGCAACCCGAGAGACTTGGCGGGTAGATTGGTTCGACGTCGATTTGCCCATCCCTTTCGGCTCGATGTTCATTCTTCCAACCTGCATCTACGTTATTCATCGTCACACTGGGATGCTGATCGGCCATGAATTCATTCGAGAGCTCGACCAGAGAAGAGCTGAGGTGCTGATACATCATCTCTTTCAAGAAAGAGGCATACCGGATGAAATCCAAATTCCCGACCTCGAAGAATGGGACGAGTCCGTCTGGCAAGGTCTCTCGCGCGAGTATCACTGCGAGGTGCAACTGGTGGATACCGATCGTGGAGAAACGGACCCGCCTCAGCAAGAAGCAGTACGCCAGCGTCTTGACTCCATGATTGCGGGATCTGCCCAAACGCTTTTGGCGTCGTTGGGACCGAAGATCATCGCGCAGGGATTGGTTCAAGCGCTTAAACATGTCCGCTCGATCGATAAGAAACGGGCCCTCCTGGCCAAGGCGTTAGAGCTGGTCGAAGATCTTCCTGAAGCCTTAGTCGAATTGGCCGAGCTGGAATTGCAAGACGGAGATATCGATGCCGCGGCGGAAAGGTTTACCAAAGCTGCGGCTGACTCGGCCGCGTTCCATCAACCTGGTGAATCAAGCTGTTACATCCGCGCTCTCCACGGACAATTACTGACCGCCTGGCAACGGGGAGATTTGCTACAAGCGATCCAGATGGGGGAGCATCTTCTTCAACGCAATCCGATCGACCATCCCGGCGTTCGTTTTCTAATCCCGTTATTGCAGCTCTTATCCGGGCAAATCGACGAGGCCCAAGAGTTTTTTACCTGGTATCAGCAGACCTATCCTAACGATCTGGAGGACCCCGGGTTCCAATTTGGTTGGGCGCTATCCTTGGTTGATCGAGATGAGGAGAAAGCCGCCGCTGAAAAGTACCGCCGAGGCATGATCCAGAACTTATATCTTGCCCCGCTCCTTTTGGACGTCCCCGAACCCGGTCCTGACATCTGGCAGCATAACGATCGCGGTGATATTCAATACGCCGTCGATTTCTTGAACTCTTTTGGAGCGATTTGGGAACGTGACGCCGCCGCGGTCCGGTTCCTCCGAGAAGTTTATGCGGAGGCCACCCCTTTTCTGGAACAGCTGATTGCCCTGCGCCGCAAAATGGCTGAGTTCCAAGATCATCGATACGAACCAAAACACCGAGAGAACTGGCAACAACTCATCGAGCAGGAGCAAGCGCTGGTGAAGTCGTGGGCGTGATTGGCGAAACGGCGCTACAACTTGGTAGATGCCATGGTGTTGTCAGGCTGCCGAATCAACAGCAGCCTGACAAAGAATGAAAAACTACAAACTCAAGGCGGCACCAACCGCCATAAGCAAGGAACAGAAGGGCCAAAAGGAGTCAAAAG